>ERZ890510.654-NODE-654-length-26230-cov-8.695969_pt1 | contig 26230 bp, 29 predicted proteins | sample MGYA00521265_ERZ890510 | MGnify/ENA primary metagenome ERZ890510 (study PRJEB32303, sample SAMEA104408624) | aquatic metagenome | biome: Brackish water; feature: Chemocline; material: water | place: Baltic Sea | collected 2014-10-26T21:54:00 | depth 110 m ... | reverse complement strand
ACGACAATAAACTTAGTAACGAAAAAGTAATTTTTAGAGATCAAATTGGGAGACTTAGAGATATTAAAATAGACCAAGAAGGAAAAATTTATTTACTCTCAAATGGTGATGACGCACTTTGGGTCATGACAAAAAAATAATTTAAAATTAAAATAAAATTTAATTAAAAAAATGTCATATAATATGTACAGATGAGACAAAAATATTTTCCCCTTGTACATATCTGCTATTACTCACTTTTTAGTTGAGTCCGGTTACATTTAGTGTTTTTAGCTGTTAAACTCACTACTAATATTCATTAAATAAACGGAGGAAACGTGAGATATCTAAAATACCTAGTAACAATAATGGTAGCTATAACTATTAGCAGCAGTGTTAAAGCAGCCGAAGTAAGAATGGCGAAAGCCAATTGGGACACAGGCTATTTTCAAGCTGAAGTCTACAAACAAGCATTAGAAAAAATGGGTTATACGGTTGATGAGCCAAAAGCTATGAAACCGTCTGTTTTTTACCTAGCGGCAGCCGCAGGGGACCTGGATTTATGGGTTAATGGCTGGTTCAGCACTCATGATACTTACATCAAAGAAACCAAAGGCAAAGTTAAAGTAGTTGGTAATGTAATGGCAAAAGGTGGTCTGCAAGGCTACTTAGTAGACAAAAAAACTGCTGACAAACTTGGTATCAAAAGTGTAATGGACATCAAGAAAAACGCTAAGCAATTTGACTCAAATGGTGATGGAAAAGCAGACATGGTTGCTTGCCCTCCAGGTTGGGGATGTGAAAAACAAATTACCAAACATTTTGCTGAACTTGGCTTAGGCGACTTTATTAATCCAATACAAGCAGATTATTCAGCTTCTATGGCTGATGCGATCGCTAAATATAAAAACGGGAAATCTATTTTATTTTACACATGGACTCCTAATTGGACGGTTGGCGCTCTAGAACTTGGTAAAGATGTTGTTTGGATAGAAGTTCCTTACAGCGAAACTAAATCAGTTAAAGTACCTAATGCAACAAAATCTAAAATTAATATGGGCTTTGGTGCTGATGACATTCGTGCTGCAGCCAACACTGATTTCTTAAAAGCTAATCCTAAAGTTGAAAAGATGTTAAAAAAAGCATCTATTCCATTAGCGGATATAGCCGCGCAGAACATGAAAATGAATGCGGGTGAGAAATCTGAAAAAGCAATTAAGAAACATGCTTCTGCTTGGATAAAAGCTAATCAAAGCACTTTCGATAGCTGGGTAAAATAAGCAAGTAAGTCAGAACAGTGAGTTTAAAATTAGCACCTTCTGATTATGAGATCTATTTACCTATAGCAGAATGGATTGAAAAAAATATTAAAGAGTGGTTGTTTATGCAACGACCACTCTTTAAAAAAATATCTGCCCCTATTGATGGAGTTTTAAATGGTTTAGAATATCTATTTAATACAATTCCATTTCCCGTTGTCATTTTAATATTTATTTATTTTGCCTATAAAACGAATGGTTTTAAATTTACAGCTATGACTGTTGTGGGTTTGGTTTTTATTGATCTTGTTGATCTTTGGTCAGAATCTATGACTACACTTGCAATGATTTTTACCGCTGTTATTTTTTGTATTATTATAGGCATACCTTTAGGCATTCTTTGTTCTAGAAGTAAAATATTTGAAACAATAATGAGACCAGTATTAGATGTTATGCAAACCATCCCAAGTTTTGTTTATTTAATTCCTGTGGTTATGCTTTTTGGTATAGGGCTGACGCCAGGAGTGGTTGCTACGATAATTTTTGCGCTTCCACCCATTATTCGATTTACCAATTTAGGAATTAGACAGGTGGGTAAAAGTTTTAAAGAAGCAGGATCAAGTCTAGGTTTAACGAAGTTATTAATACTAATAAAAATTGAAATTCCTTTAGCCCTTAAAACTATAATGGCAGGTATAAATCAAACGTTAATGTTATCTTTATCTATGGTTGTTATTGCGGCCTTAATTGGAGCTGGCGGCCTTGGACTTACCGTTTATGTTGCACTAGGAAGATTGGATATTGGATCTGCAGTTATTGGTGGAACGGGTATTGTAATTCTAGCTATTATATTAGATCGAATTACACAAAAGCTTATTAACACAAAGTAATTAAACAACCAGATGTATTATTGGTTATTAAAATCTAACCCAAAGCTTTATTAAAGCCAGGTTCAAAATCTACTGCAACACCTTTTACATCACATGCTCTTAAGAAATAGTACAAAGTAACGCCACCTTTAATTTTATTAGGCAATGTAATTTCTGTGGTTAGGTTGTTTTCAATATCAATACTAATCCTCTTTAGTGCGCTGATATCATCATTTACATACAAAAGATAAAACACTCTAAAATTTTCTACGCCCATTGTTTGATCTAAAATTTGAGCACCTTGTTCAATTTTATCTATCCCAATATTGTCAAATTTTTTTAAGGCTTCTTGTAAGGTATATAAATATTCATATTCTCTATAAGGGTTATTTTTGTAGTAAACACCATCAGTTCTTACGGAAAAATTAGAAACTGGGACAGCAGATAACAAAGCAGATTCATCGTCTTGATCTTCCAAAGTTTCATAGTATGTATGACCGCTCTCAATTTGAACTGCTGCAGCGACAGGTTTGCAAGAATAAGTTTTTTCGTTAGCAAAAAGATTTAAGGGTAATAAAAAAAATAAAATAACTTTTGAAATAAATTTCACTCACAATGAATAAATAATCTTTAAGTCAAAAAAGTAATAAACTTATGTTCAAAAAAAGAAATTTTATATCTTTAAAAAAACAATATTAGAACTAAGTTATAACAAATCCTTATTTTAAAAAGTTTGTAATGTTAAAAGGTTTATTAATCTTTGTTGTTGTTCACTTGTTAGTGATTACATTAATTATAAATACTCACTCTGAAGCTAGTGAAGATGAGTGGGAAATAAGATCAATGAGTAACGGACAAACTATTTTAGCTTTGAGAACTGGAAATGTAACATATGGAGATACATTGATATTCAGTCTTCAAAACAGCGACGGTAAATGTGATGTTCTACAAGAATTATTTACATTCTATACAACTGCTGAAAATCTAGATGTTAAAAAAATAGAGGGCAAAATTATTCCCATTAAATTTAATGAAGAGAAGTTGTATGCGAAAGCTTCATATGTATTGCCTTTTTTAATGGGTCATAGAGTAATGTTTTCCATGGGTTCGTATAAAGTTAATCAACATTTAGATTTGATGTTCAAGCACAAAACTTATGATGTAACAATCGTGAATGAAGTTAATTCAGAAAGAGTTGGACACCCTAACATGATTAAAAATTTTAAAGCCTTAGACTATTTTGATGTCCCTAATAATAGTTGGAACTTAAAGGGTGCAAAAGATGCGATCAGCAGAGCACAAAAATTATGTTTGGAATATAAAGAAAGCAAAATTTCATGAAAAAATTTGGCTTCTTACATTATCCCGTTATCAACAGCGTTAAACCCAAACCTACTAAACAACTTAAGATATTACTAAACAACTTAAGATATTATAAGTTCATTGAAGAAAATGCTAAAAAAGATTATCCTTTGAAAAAATAAAGTAAATAAAAATATTGTTAGAATATTTCAAGAAAAAATTGGCAATGATTGCCTGCAATAAAAAATAAATGAAAAGTTACAAAATAAGACAACATTTACAAGGTTGGAAAATAGTAGAGAATTTTATAGATGCTAACAACGAGAAAGAAGCAGAAATAAAGTGTAAAAAAGAAAATTTTGTAAATAAAGACTGGAAAGAAGTAGAGGAAGAATACAGACTTATTGATACTGAAATTAACCTTATTAACGACCTTCCTGTCAACACGAAAGGGAATGTAATATAATAATATATGGATTCGCTGCTAATTATAATCGTTATAGCTTTACTAATTATAAATGTTGGATTTATCTTTATCTTAGTTAAGCGTAAACAGCCTGAGCCAGCAAATAATGAGCAAGCTCTTAAAGATGAAGTCAGTTCTTTAAGAAATTCTTTTAGTGAATCTTTTGGCTCAATGAGTAAAGAAATTGCAAAAGATATGACCGCTGCTTTAACGAAAGTAGACGAAAAGGTAGGTAACTTTAATACACAAGTTGAAGGCCTAAGCAAAAGCTCAGAAAACTTTACTAGAATTTTATCAGGAGTAAAACAATATGGGGTATTAGCTGAATTTTCATTAGCTTCATTGCTAAAAGATTTATTACCAGCTTCACAATTTATAGAAAACGTTAAAATGAAACCTGATGAAACTCAAGATACTGTAGAGTTCGCCATTAAACTTGAAGATGTTTTAGTTCCAGTAGATAGCCACTGGCCCATAGAAAAATATAAAGCTATTGACGATGCCTTTCGAGATAACAATAAAGTAGCTTTAGCAGAAGCAAGAAAAGACTTAGCTACAGCCTTTAGAAACAAAGCTAAGGCCGTAAGTGAAAAATATATTGCTCCACCAAAAACAACAGATTTCGCAATTGTATACGCTCCAACAGAAGGTTTATTTGCAGAATTATCTAGTTACAGGGATCCAAAAACAAAAGAACTATTACTTCATGAGCTTATAACTAAATATAAAGTAACTGTAGCAGGACCAAACACGTTATCTGCTTTACTTCAATCATACCACCTAGGTTTTCAAACTCTAAAAGTGCAAAAGAATGCTACTCAAATTTATGGAGATCTTAGAAACATAACAACAAGATTTGAAAAACACTTCTTAGGCATAACTGTTCTTAGAAAAAAATTAGACGAAGCAATGAAAGCAACAGATCTATTTGGCCGTGACGGTAGATCTATTATGCGTACTTTAGAAAATATTAAAGATCCAAACAATAGTGACGATAAAGATCCAAATCCACCAAAAAGTCCTGTAAGTGGTTATGGACAAGCAGATGAATCATTTGAAGAAAAGATTGAAAAAATTAATTAATCCATTACTTATAGCCTCCTAATGTCAAATTTTGTCTTTTACGATTTTGAAACTAGCTCATCCAATAAATCTTGGGGTCAGATTATTCAAGTAGGTGCTATTTTAACCAATGATAATTTAGAAGAACTCGATCGCTACGAAGCCAGATGCAGATTGAGTCCAAGTATAATTCCAGAAGCTATGGCTCTGATCGTAAATAAATCTTCACCTAAAATGCTAAAGGGCGCCAATCTTTCCCACTACGAAATGATTAGACAGTTTGTAGAAACGTTAAAACGTTGGGGAAAAGTTACTTATATCGGATTTAACAGCATTGATTTTGACGAAGAGTTTTTAAGAAATACTTTGTTTCAAACTATAGAATATCCATATTTAACCAGCACTAGCGGAAATAATAGAGGAGATCTTTTAAATCTAGCACGAGCTGCTAATCTTTATTATCCAAATACTTTAAAAAATTCTATTAGCGAAAAAGGAAACGCAGTTTATAAATTAGATAAAATGGCACCCCTTAACGGGATAGAACACGGTGACGCCCACAGTGCGATAGGCGATGTAGTAGCAACTCTAGGTATTGCAAAAATTATTTCTAAAAAAGCACCAAGCGTTTGGAAAGCAAGTCACTTAACGACAAATAAAGATCTAACTTTAGAAGTTATAAAAAAAGAACTTTATTTTTGCACTAACGAGTATTTTTACGGAAAAAGCAGACCTTATGTACAAGCTTTTGTTTGTCAGCACCCTAAATATAAGTGGCCAAAATGCTTTGATTTAAGACACGATCCTAACATTTATCTAGATATGCCGGCAGCAGAGCTAAAGGCTGCGATGGGAAAAAACCCAAAATTTTTAAGAACCGTAAGACATAACAAACATCCGATCATTATGAATCCATCATATGGCAATGAATTTGATGAGTATAAAATGCTAGGAGCTGAAAAATTAGCAGCAAGAGCAAAGCTTATTAAAGATAATATAAAATTTGCAGAGAAAATAAGTCTTATTTTACAGGACGAAGCTGAAGAAAAAGAGCAAACGAAATCACAAGAAGATATCTACGAAGAAGAGAGTATCTACACTAAATTTACAAGCCCCGAAGATAATAAAATGATGCCTGAGTTTCATAAAGCAGAATGGGATAAAAAAATTTCTGTTTTAACTAAGTTTAAAGATGAGCGACTTCATTATTTTGGCAGACGTTTAATCTATGAAGAAAAACCAGAATTGCTCCCTAAGACAGAATACAATGAAATCCGAAGAACTATTGCTAAAAGACTTCTAAGCACCAATAGTGAAAAATGGAACACCATTCCAAGAACCTACTCTGAAATTGACACATTGAGAGAAAAATTTGAACGAGAAGGTAAGCCTGAGAATTTAGCTATCTTAGATGATATTAACGCATACGTTGAAGAGATGGAAAAATTTTACAACGCTGTCTAGTTGACTTTAATTAAAAAATACTTATTTATAAAATATTCATGGCTACAAAAAAAATCACAGACGAAAATTTCGAAACAGATGTTTTAAAAGCATCTAAACCAACTGTAGTTGACTTTTGGGCAGAGTGGTGTGGACCATGCAAACAAATAGGCCCTGTGCTTGAAGAAATTTCAGATGAAATGAAAGATCAAGTTGTAATTGGAAAACACAACATTGATGAACAACCGAACTCACCAACAAAGTATGGCATACGTGGAATTCCCACTATGCTGTTATTTAAAGACGGTCAATTAAAAGCAACCAAAGTAGGTGCTACGACAAAATCAAATATAGTTTCTTGGATCAAAGAAAATATTTAATTTTTACTTAAAGCTTCTCCCGTTAAATACAAACTACCAAAAATTACGATAGTTTTTTTTTCTATTGAAGATAATTGTTTTAAAGCTATCTGAATATTAGGTGCTGTACTCGATGGGATATAGTTTTGACTAATTGAACGAAGCTCTATCGCCTTTAAAGCATCAGGTTCATTTGGAATAGTTACTGTGATTATTTTTTTAAATATTTTGTTAAATGATTTAATGAATTGATTAGGTAATTTATTTTTTTGCATACCCCAAATTCCATAGACAGGTTCTTTTAATGTTTTAAGGTAGTTATATAAATTCTCAGCACTCGCAGTGGAATGACAGCCATCAATTAATAATTGCTCCTGTGGTTTAAGCAAGTTCTTTAATTTACCTTTTGTAAGATATTGAACCCTACCTTCAAATTGTATTTTAGGAATAGTTTTAATAATAACTTTTTTTGGCACCCCAAAATCTAATGCCACTTTAATCGCTAGGGCTAGATTGTTAATCAGACCCTCTGAGTGAATAGTCTTAGATAGAATAGGAATTTTATGATTTTGATCCTTGTAGAGATAATAATTTTTTTCTTTTTTAACGCTAAATTCAGAAGCATAGATTTTTTTACTTTTATTTTTCTTTAAAATATTCTTAATTATTTTAAACGTTTTAGGCTGCTGTTTTCCTATATAAATAGTAGTGTTTTGAGAGAGAGAATCTAACTTTTGTCTACAAATTTCAGATAAGGTTTGAGGGTTAACCCAGTCTTGATGTTGAAAATTAATATTAGTTACTATCTGGGCCTTAGGTTCGGCCCACAAATTAGTGCTATCTTTTTTAAACAATAAGCCTGCTTCAACTAAATGATAATGAATATTTTTTTGTTCTTTAGCAGCTAAAATATAAACACAGGTTAACAATTCAAATAAAGTTAATTGCAAACCCGTAGATTCAATTTTCTTAGTATATTTTTTTATCTCTTTAAGTGTGATGTATCTATTTTTTAACCAGAATCTGTGTCTGACATCATAAAGATGAGGACTTGTGAATGCAGTAATATTTTTTTTATGTGCCTCAAAAAAATATTTAAGTGAGATTAATGTGCTCATTTTTCCGTCACTACCTAAAATATTAATAGGTTGTTCTAATTCTAAATGGGGAAAGGCAAGAGCCGTTAAAACTTTTTGGATGCGTTTAAGATCGAGATTAATTCTTCTACTATAACGCTTTTGAAGATATTTGTAGAGCATCGAGTGTAACAACATTTGATGTATCAGTATTAGCCTGTGTTTCTCCTTTTTTCAATAAGACAGTTAATAATGTACCAATCGTTGATCTTAAATATTTTCTTTCAACCACAAGATCTAATCCTCCATGGTCTCTTACATATTCTGCTGTTTGAAATTCCTCAGGCAATGTTTCTCTAACCGTGTCTTGAATCACACGTCTTCCTGCGAAGCCGATTGTAGCTTTGGGTTCAGCAATTAAAATATCGCCTAGCATGGCCCAAGATGCCGTAACGCCACCTGTTGTTGGATTAGTTAGCACAACAATGAAAGGAATATTATTTTTCTTTAATTCATTAACCGCAAGAACTGTTCGGCTCATTTGCATTAAAGCGATACTTGATTCCATCATTCTTTGACCTCCTGAGCACGAAAAGAAAATAAAAGGGTTTTTATTATCAATAGCATGTTGCACTCCGTGAATAAAAGCCTCACCACTTGCAGATCCAAAGGAGCCACCTATAAATCTAAAATCTTGTGCTCCTACCGTTACTTGAATGCTATCAACCTTTCCCGTTGCAATTGCAACGGCATCATCTTGTTTGGTAGTTTTTCTAGCTGACTTAAGTCGGTCAGTGTATTTTTTAGTATCAACAAAATTGATAGGATCATCTTTAGGTAGCGGCGTGTCGATGATCTCATATTCTTTATTATCAAAGAAAATTTTAAACCTTTCAACACAGCTTAACTTATGGTGTGCTCCGCATTTAGGGCAACAATTAAAGTTTTTTTGTAAATCTTCTTTGTAAATAAGATTTTTACATTCACAGGTCGTCCATAAAACTTGGTCAGATTCTGCGGTCTTCTTCTTAAACAAAGATTCGATTTTTGGTTTTATAAATTTTGTAATCCAGTTCAAATAATTTTCCTCTTTAAATTAAGCACCATTCTACTCAAGTTTGTGACAGGATTTTGTCGAATTTGCAAGGATCTAGTAATTTCCTTACATAATTGGCTGCCCACTACTAAGCCATCAGTTTTTTTTAAAGTCGCAATAGTCTTTGTAGTTATACCAAAACCTATGACTAAGTTTTTTCTAGAGTTAATTTTTTTAATTGCTTTGTAGTTAGTTAATATTTTTTTAGGTGACACTTTAAGTTTGCCTCCCGTTGTTGACAACATACTAATGTAATAAATCATATCGTGGGAATCTTTGATGATTTTTTTCATTCTCTCTTTAGATGTTGTTGGAGATAATAATTGCACAAAAGTTATCCCGTTACGTCTACATTGATCAGCAAAAGATTTATTTTCTGGGTAAGGTAAATCAACAATAATTAAACCATCAACACCAACTTTCTTACATTGTTTTAAAAAAAATAAAGGTCCGTATTGTAAAATTGAATTAAAGTAACCCATTAAGATTAATGGCTTAGCGTGTTTACTTTTTTTAAATTCCTTAACAATATGAAAGATATCGGGTAGTTTAATCCCATTTTTTAAAGCACGGTGCGAGCTCTCTTGAATTTGTCTACCGTCTGCAACAGGAGTATTGTGAGGAAAACCCAACTCAATAATATCAGCGTGTTCAGCTATAGATTTAATTATTTCTAAAGATTGTTTTTTTGTGCTATCTCCAGCAACAGTGTATGTAAGCAGGGCTGGTCTTTGTTCGTTTTGACATTTGAGAAAAGTTTCCAGAATTTTTAAACTCATCGAATGTAATTTTCTAATCTTTTTTTAATAATAAATTTGTCTTTTAAAGAGTCACCGCAACTATTAACAATAATGATTGTTGAAGAATTTAATTTAGGAGCAAGTTTAATAGCTTCTGCAAATGCATGAGCAGGCTCTAGAGATGGAGAAATATCTTCCAGATTAGTAACTAATTGATAAGCTGCTAATGCTTCTTCATCCGTTGCGGATGTATATCTTGCCCTTTTAGCATCTTTTAAAAAGCAATGGAGAGGAGAAACACCCGGATAATCTAAGCCTGCAGAAATAGATTTAGTTTCACTAATTTGTCCTTCTTTATTCTGTACGACATATTGTTTAGCGCCATGCAAAATTCCAACCTTGGCATTGTTAGTAAGCGGAGCAGCATGCAGTTTACTATTTTTAGGTCCGCCTGCTTCAACACCAATAAACTCAATTTGATTTGGACTGTAATCCATAAATTCATTCCAAAAACCCATAGCTGAACTCCCACCGCCCACACAATTAATGAGTTTTATTTTTTGTGGAATTTTTCCAAATATATTTGTTATCTGTATCTTTAATTCTCTAGAGATTTGAGCTGTACTCCAAGCACAAATTTTAACAAAGATATTAGGCCCAACTGTTGAGCCCACGCACATGTGAGTAGTATCACAGTTTGAAACCCAGTAACGCATACACTCACTAACAGCTTCAACTAAAGTTTGGCTACCAGAATAAACAGGAACTATTTCAGCACCATTTTTCTTCATAGCATCAACATTTGGTTTTTGTCTTTTTATGTCTTTTGCACCCATAAAGATTTTACATTTAAGACCAAATTTTTTAGCTGCCATGGAAAGCATTTTTCCTGCATAACCCGCACCTGTATCACCTACGATATATTTTTTACCTGCTTTTTTAGCAATTAAACAATGCACTGTAGCGTTATAAATTTTATGTGCTCCACCATTTGCTTCCGAGACAATCTTAGCCCAAATCTCTGCCCCACCTAAATGTCTAGTTAAATTCTGCAGCTTAATAAAAGGGGTAGGAGCGCCAATATAATTATCAAAATAATAATCTCTTTCCTTTATAAATTTTTTATCATGACGCAATTTTTGAAAAAGTTTAGTTAAATCCTCAATAGGTTTTTTTAATGTTTCAGGCACATATGAACCACCAAATTTTTTAGCATACACCCCATCCTTGTTATGTTGATCTATTAAAGGGATATTTTTTTTTATTTTAATCATTAATTTTCTTTATTTTGACCAAAAACTTTTTGATTTTAATAATGTCTTTTACTTTATCCGTTTCTAAAGCTCCAGAAACATCAACAATATCTGTTAATTCTTTTAAATTTTCAAGCATATCGATACTGATATTGCCCGCAAGCATTCTTGTAATAGATGAGGGTACAGTTTTAATCCAATTATAATTCCAACCTAAAGATTGATGTAAGCCTGAACTATCAAAGAGAATAATGTCTGCTGCTTTTTCATAAGTTTTATATTTTAAAACATCCTCTTCCTCTTTTATTTGCAGCGCCATGATAATTTTTTTATTATATTTAGATTTGAACTCAGCAATTTGACCTGTATTAAAATCTCCATAAATTTGAAAATAGTCTAAGTTAAGGCTTGAAAAAGTCTTCACTTCTTCAATTGTCGGATTAACAAGTACACCAACATAGGCAGTATTTTTTTTATTAATCTTGGTCAATTGTTCGGCCGTTTGGTAATTAATAAAACGATGACTCTTTTTATAGTTTAAAATAAATCCACAAAAACTAGCACCATAATCAATGCAAGTCTCAACTTGTTGTGTAGTTGATAGACCGCATACTTTTACTTGCATTAGTTTGCGGAGTTAATAATAGTTTTGATATTTTCTAAGGCGTTGCCTTCGTAAATAGGTCGCCCAATAACTGCGTAACACCTTTCATCTGCAACGGTATTAAATTCTTTATAGCTTAAAGTTCTTTTTTGATCTTGAGTATTTTGACCACCTCTAATTCCAGGACAAAATATTTTAATATCTTTTGATATTTGACGTGCGAGCACAATATCTTGTGCAGAGGCAATCACACCGGAGAGTTTGGCTTTACAGGCAAGATTAATTAATAATTTTACTTGGTCTTTAACTTCACTTTTTATCCCAATCAGTTCTAGGTCTTTTTTATCCCACGAAGTTAGAACACTTACTGCTAAAAATTCTAAGTTGTTACTACTTGCTGCTTTTTGTGCTGCTTGCAACATCTCTAAAGAACCTAAAGCGTGGATAGTAAAATATTTAATAATTTTAAGACTTGAAATAACTTTAATAGTTTTAGCTACTTGATTGGGAATATCAAAAATTTTAGTATCTAAGAAAATAGGTAATTTAAATTTTTCAAATTCTTTAATTCCTTCTAAGCCTATAGCACTGTAAAGTTCTAAACCTATTTTAATTCCAGCCAAATATTCCCTAGTTTGATTAGTTACATCTAAAGCTTTGTTTAGTGAGTTGAAGTCTAAAGCTAAGAATATATTTTTTTTCATTGTTCTGTTTTTTTATTAATTTCATCTTTTAAATGTTTTGACATTTTAAAGGAAACTTTTTTCTTCTCAGGAACATAAATAATCTCACCAGTTTTAGGGTTTCTAGCATTATATTTAGCTTTAATAGTTTTTACTGAAAACCTTCCAAAGCCTCTAAGCTCAACTGGCTTATGTCTGATTAAACTACTGGTAATAGTATCGAAAAAGATATTTACGATAGCATGAATATGAGTACGATTTAATTTTGGGTGTTTTTGATGAAGTTCTTTTATTAGTTCAGATTTTACCAAGAATTAATCTTCTTCTTTTTTCTTTTTCTTCGGTGTTTTACCAAAAGCGTTTTTGAAGATTCCAGCAAGTGTTGCGCCTGATTTAGCAGCGTTTGCACCAAATTTAGCTACTAAACCTTTTTCTTCGTAAATTTGAGCCGCTTTAACACTTAAAGCAATTTCTCTTTTCTCTAAATCTAACTCTGTAATCATGGCATCCAAGACATTACCTGGTAAAAAAATTTCTGGTCTAGCGTCAGCCGATTCTTTCGCCAATTGATTTTTCTTAATCATAACAATAATATGTTTGTCAGTATCTATTGATACTTTTACGCCTGTTTTTAATACCTCATGTACTCTCGTAGTAATAATTGATCCCTCTTTTTTCTTGTTTTCCTTGAACCAATCGTAAGGATCTTTTTCAAGTGCTCGAACAGAAAATCTGAGTTTTTCGTTTTTTAATTCTATAATTTTAACTTTTATTTTTTGATCTTTTTTAAATTTTTTCAGGTCCTGGTTCTCTCCTTGGTAAGAAAGTTCTCGGTGATGTAGCATACCTGTCAAACCACTATCTAAATCAGCAAAGATAGCTTTGTCCGTGATATTATTAATAGTCACCTGAACAACTGACCCCACTTTACTTTCAATTTCTTTCCATGGGTTTGGTAAAGTTTCTCTGAGGGATAAAGAAATTCTTTTAGCACCACTATCAATAGTCACTATTTTTACCTCAACATCCTGAGAAACAGCTAAAATTTTAGCTGGTTGAACATTTTTATTCGTCCAAGATAATTCTGAATTATGGATTAATCCTTCAATACCATCTTCTAGCCTTACAAATGCTCCATAATCCATCAACTTAGTAACTATACCTTTGTAGATTGAACCAATTTTATATTTTTTCTCCAAACTGTCATATGGATCTTCCGTTAAAGCTTTAATAGATGCAGAGACACGGTTAGTTTCTTTGTCAATTTTTGTAATCTTTACTTTCAACGACTGACCAATTGTTACTAGGTCTGAAGGTTTTTTTACACGACCATGACTTAAATCACTGACGTGCAACAATGCGTCGATTCCATTAATATCCAAAAATATTCCCCAATCGGTAGTTGCTTTCACTTTTGCATCTTCAATGATGTCACCTTCTTTTAAATTTTTTAAAGCTTCTTTAGCTTCACTATCTCTAGATTTTTCTAAAACAGCACGACGACTTGTACAAATATTTCCCCTAACTTTATCGATACGAGTAGCGATGACTTTTAACGGTATGTTCATTAAGTGATCGAATCTTTTTAGAGGTTTCGTGTCTATCTGCGACGCAGGTAAAAATGTTGGAAGTGAATCGACAACACAAATGAATCCTCCTTTTACACGGCTTGTAATATGCCCAGTTACTTCTTCGCCAGAATCAAAAACCTTCTCCATTCGGTTCCAAGCTTTCATTCGTCTAGCTTTTTCTCTAGAGATAATAATTTCACCTTTAAAATTTTCGATACGTTCTAAATAGACTTCAATTTTTGAGCCAACTGATAATTTTGTTAATTCATCATCATTTTTAAATTCTTCAACAGGAATCATGCCCTCCATCTTTGCTTTACAATCAACGACGATAAAATTTTTAGTGATTTCTGTTACAGTTGCCTTAATAATTTCGCCTTCTTTAAGTTTACGGTCTTTAAAATCTTCATTTAGTAGACTTTGGAACTCTTTTTGAGAGCTAGATAGTTCTTGATGAATTGTTTCAACAGCCATATTTTTCTTTAATTTTTTCTTCGATTGTTTGGGACATTTTATTTAGCATGCCTTTGATATTTTTTAATTTATCAGTTTGCACAATTACCGCATTTTTTGATTGAATCAAAGGAGAATTTTTACGTTTTTTATCTATATTATCCCGAATATTCATAGCTTTTTTGACTTCAGGGAATTTAATATGTTTATTCGTTTTTTTCAGTTCTTTAAATCTTCTTTTGGCGGCAATATCTAAATTGCATTTAAAAAAAAATTTTATATCCGCGTTCGGTAAAATAACCGTACCAATATCCCGGCCTTCTATACAAACTTTATTATATTTTTTAGCAAATCTTTTTTGAAAAGCCTTTAAAATATTTCTTATTTTTTTTTGTTTTGCAATAATTGATGTGTGAGCAGAAATTTCTGGTGAGTGTAAATTTTTATTATTTAATTTTTTTAAACTCAAATTATTAAAATGTTTTTTTAGAAAAGGAATAGTGTTTATATGCTTGTTTTTTAATAACTGATAGCTAGCATATCGATAAAGCAAACCTGAAGACAAAAATCGTAAACCATATTTTTTAGAAATTTTTTTAGCACCTGTAGTTTTGCCGCTTGCTGCAGAGCCATCTGCAGCGACAACTAACTTATGATGTTTTTTTAATTTCAAATTTTCCTCCAAGTGATTTAATGATTTGTAAAAAAGATGGTGATGATGTTCTAACAGTTTCAAAATTTTTGATTTCAGTCTTTATCCCGGTAACTAAGGACAAAATAACAGCACTCATACAAACACGATGATCACCCAGGTTGGGTACTTTAATTGTAGAATTAATTTTTTTTAGTTCTGAGCCGCCAAAAATTTTCATTTCATTTTTAGTCGATTTACACTTTATACCAATTTGATTTAATATTTTTCTCATTTCTTCAATCCGGTTACTTTCTTTGTTAGCCAAGTCTTCAATTCCTTTAAAGATTGATGTTCCTTTGGTTAAAGCCGCTATAACAAAAAGAATAGGATATTCATCTGTAGCCGAAACATAATAGTCGGGACTCGCATTAATAGCTTTTAGTTTACTGTTTTGCACTTCAATATCACCGATGTCTTCATGGTTTATCTTTTTTAAATTTTTAAATTTTATTTTAGCTCCATGTTTTTTCAGAAGATTATAAAACCCAATTCGTCTTGGATTTAAAACAACATTTTTAATTTTTAAATGAGCATCAGTTGTTAACAAAGTTAGAGCGGTAAAAAAAGCAGCAGAGCTTGGGTCCCCCCCAACGTTAATCTTTAAAGGATTTAGATAGTTTTTACCTAAAACTTTAATATGATTTTGCATTTTGTTATTTTTTTTAATTTTTAAAATATCAGGACTTTGTAACAGCATATTCTCTGTATGGTTTCTGCTTTGCTTTTCTTCAACTACATTAGTTACACCATTGGCATTAAGCCCCCCGAGAAGAACGGCACTTTTGAGCTGGGCTGATACTCCTGCTTTGTATTCTATGCCAATAGGTATTTCAGAAGAAACTAAAGTTACAGGAAAATTAGTTTTATTATTAGGTAAAAAAGTTGTTCCAAAATCACTCATTAAGTCAAAAAGTTTAGCCATATTTCTTTTATTTAAAGAATGATCTCCTTTGATTTTAACTTGAATATTTGGACTCGTAGAGAGTAGGCCAATAAGTAATCTTGCTGTAGTTCCTGAATTTCCACAATCCAAAACTGTATTTTTTTTAGCGTACAAAGAGCCCAGTCCTTTGCCGTATATAAGATAATGTTTCGTTTTTACTTTATCAATTTTGACACCTAATTTTTTCAGACAACTAATACAAGAAAAAACATCATCCGATTCCAAGACATTTTTTACTTCTGAAATATTATGACTTATGGCTCCAATTAAAAAAGAACGAATAGAAATAGATTTATCAGAATCAACTCGAATAGTTTTGTTGTAAGATTTGATTGAACGGGAAATATAGAGCGAAAAACTTTTATTTAACATAACAATTAAACTCTATAAGCAGATCCAAAATATAGCTCAATTGCTTTTGAAGATTTTAAAATCTCAGATGGTGTACCTTGAGCAATAATAGATTGTTCACCAAGAACATAAGCACGGTCCACAATATCAAAAAGATTATTAACTTGGTGATCCGTTACTAAGATCGCACAACCATAACTTTGAAGTTTTAAAATATATTTTTGGATATCCTGAACAACAATAGGGTCTAATGCTGCCATCGGTTCGTCCAGAAGTACGATACTTGGTTTGTTTATTAGTAAACGTGCGAGCATTAATCTTCTTACCTCTCCGCCTGATAAATTTGAAGCTTGAATATTTCTTAAGTGCTGCAGATTAAATTCATCAAGCAATCTCTCAGTCAATTTCATTTGGTTTGCTTCATCCTTGATTGTTAATTGACAAATTCCTAAAAGATTGTCGTAAACACTTATGTCAAATACACTTCGTTGTTGACTTAAATATCCAATTCCAGCTTTTGCTCTTTGATGGATAGGAAGGTTTTGAATTTCTTTACTTTTTAAAATTATTTTCCCATCATCAGCATACGTCTCTCCAATGATGGTGCTGTATAAAGTTGATTTTCCAGAACCGTTAGGTCCCAGCAAACCCACACATTCTCCAGGATAAAGATCCATGCTAATTTTTTTTAAAATAGGCTTACCATCGTAAGATTTACTAATGTTTTTAATTTGTAAAACGGGCTTATCTTTTTTAAATTTAATTATTCTAAAACCTTTTTTCATTAATTTTTAAGCTTTACATTTATTTGTTTGTTTCCAAACATCGAGAAGTTTAAAGTTTTATCTGTTAAATTGTACTCAACATTATCGGCACTGAATTCTCCTTTTTCTATACTCTCTCCACGCACATTACCAGCGGCAATTAATTTAGCATTTGAATTTGAATAAGATAATGAATCTGAAAGTAAAACATGGTTTATATAATTAACTTTAACATTTTCTCTAAACACTATATCTAAAGTTATATTATTATAGACCCCTTTATCGCTCACAACAGATAAAACAGTATCATCTTTTAAATAAAATTTTGCTATAACCTTCTTCATATTGACGATCTTAGGTGTCTGAGTTTGAAAATTAGCTTTTTCAGCTTCTAATACATACCTATTCCCGGCAAGATCAAAACCTGAATATTCAATATTAGTAAAACTATTTGAATCAGAATTAGCTTCAGTTTCTATTTTAAGAGCATTTACTGTTTTATCGTTTTTATCACTGTAAGTATTATAAAGCAGGGCAACAACGACAAGAAAAATAGCAAGCTGTACTATAAAGATATTTTTTTTTCGGCCTGTCACTTTATTCCATACTGCAAGAGAGAATGAATATGTACTATTCCCTTTAATTTTTTAGTTGTTTTGGATTTGTTGTAATCACCCTCTGAAGTTACCAACAAACTTGTGATCTTCTTTTCGTTCATGAGGGATAAAGCCTTAGTAGCAGGTGCAGATTCAGAGATAAACAAAGGGTTGGGAGTCATAAATTTTTTTAAATGATCATCTTTAGAGTAATATTTAATTCCTCTTCTTGCATCACCGTCTGTTAGAATTCCTTTAACTTGATTTTTTTCCATCACTACTACGAAACCAAGCTTTTTATTATCGATTGCTTTGGTAGCGGCATAAATATTTTTATTGACGTTCACAATAGGTAACTTGTTGCCAGTAATCATAATATCTTTGACTAATAACAAAGTCTGACCAATATTCCCCCCCGGATGAAAAACTTTGAATCTTTCTTTAGAAAATCTCATTTTATTCATAAGCGTAACTGCTAAGCAATCTCCTAGTAGTAAAGTGATACTTGTACTTGTGGTTGGCACCATACCTGTTGGATCAGATTCTTTAACTTGAGGTAGAAGTAATTTTACATCGCTTGCTTTTAAAAGCAGGCTATCTTTTTTTGAAGCAACACCTATAATTTTAATATTAAATCTATTGGCATAACGAAGCATATTTGCAATCTCTGAAGTATTACCCGAATAAGAAAAAATCAAAAGCAAATCTCTTTTATCAATTTGTCCAAGATCACCATGGTTAGCTTCGCTCGGATTTAAAAAAAAAGAAGAGACACCAACCGATGATAATGTTGCCGCAACTTTTCTAGCGATCAAACCGCTTTTTCCAATTCCAGCAGCTATGACTTTGCCTTTACAATTAGCCATTAATTCAACTGCTTGTATAAATGATTTATCGAAAATTTTATTAATTTTTTTAAGCTCAGAGATCTGAATAGCAGCAGCTTTTTTAGCAACAGAGATATAATTAACTTTAGCCATTAATGTTCAAATATAGAAAATTTAAATCCTTTTTGATCTAGTTCTATTCTTGTATCTAAGAACTCTATACATTTTTTATAGATGGCTAGACGGTCTTCTCGAATTAACATTTCTTCTAACGCGTGTTTAATTTTGTGCAAATAAATTACATCATTTGCCGCATACTCTAACTGTTTTTCATTAAGATCATTAATATTTTTATTCCAATCACTTGATCCCTGGTTTTTATCTAATTTTTTATTGCAAAACTCTTGAACTAAACTTTTAAGACCGTGGGCATCAGTATAAGTTCTGCAAAATTTAGAAGCTATTTTAGTGCAAAAAATATTCTGCATTTTACATTTTAAAAAATACTCAAGAGCGCTTTTGTCAAATCTTAAAAAATGCCCAATTTTTTGAATTTTTTCATTCTCTAAAACAGAAACTAAATTAGGCATTTTATAATTTGTTCGGTCTGGTTGAACAATATAAACATCACCACCCTCACTACAAATTTGAACTAAACTTAATTTATCTCGTTCAGGAATTAATAAGCCTGTGGCTTCAGTGTCGATGGCGACACTATCTGTGAATGACTTTGCTACTTCCGAACTTATGTCCCCTTGAATCTTATGTATTTTCATATAACTATCTTAAATACCATGAATAATTACCCAATAGCAACAATCCTTGGTGGTGGTGGATTTATAGGAAGATATCTTGTCAGAAAAATGACTGAGAAAAACTTTCAATGCATTATTCCAACAAGGAACGCTTATTTAAAAGGTTATTTAAAAACACAAGCTCCTCCAGGTGCAATCGAATTTATTGATTTTAATCTTAAAGATTTTTCTAAAATTGAAGAAGCGATAAAAAATTCAGATATCGTTATTAATTTAATCGGAATCCTTTTTGAAAACAGCAAGCAAAAATTTTCAAACATACATTCTGATCTACCAGGTCTGATTGCCAAACATTGTTCTGAGTCAGAAGTTAAAAAATTTATTCATGTGAGCGCTATTGGTGCGAATGAAAACTCAAAATCTCTTTACCAACAATCAAAGTTTAACGGAGAACAAAAAGCACTAAATAATTTTAAAAACACAATCATTCTCAGACCAAGCGTAGTTTGTGGTGTAGAAGATAATTTTACTAATTTATTTGCAAAACTGAGCATGTTTCCTGTTATTCCAGTGGTTAAAACAAATTATAAGTTTCAACCCATTTTAGTGGACGATGTAGCTACAGCGATTGCAAAAGCTATTGAAATTAAAAAAAACGAAGGAAAAATTTATGAGATTGGCGGACCCAAAGTGATTAGTTTTGGCGATATGGTTAAATCTATTTTAAACACTATTAATAAAAAAAGATTAGTTGTTGATTTACCCATGCCACTTGCAAAAATACAAGCAAGTTTATTTAGTCTTATGTCAAAACCTTTACTGACAAAAGATCAGTGTGAAATTTTAAATGAAGCAGATAATATTGTATCCAACAATCACTTAACGATAAAAGATTTAAGCATAAAACCAGATGATGTTGAACAAGCTATGTCTAAATGGCTTTGGAGATTTAGAGCTGGCGGCGAATTTGCTAAAATATAAATTTAATATTTAATAAGTTTACAAATTTTAAACCTACGCTAGAATTTTTTTATAAAAATGCAATATTTCTCTAAGTGATTATTACTATTATGCAGTCATTATTTCTGCTAAGTTTTAGCAAATAAATAATTGTTTAACAAGACTATAGAGAGGGAAATAATGAAATCATTAAACAAACTATTTTTTGCTTTTGCTGTGTTTGCACTTTTTTCGCATGCAAATGCTGAAGCAAAAACTACAATTAATTGGTGGCATGCATTTGGAGGAAGACTTGGAGAATTACTTGATGTTCAGGTTAAAGAATTTAATGCGAGCCAAGATAAATATGAAGTAGTTCACACAAGAAAAGGTAACTACTCAGAAACATTAAATGCGGGAATAGCTGCGTTCAGAGCAAAACAACAACCTCATATCTTAATGGTATTTGAAGTTGGAACTGCATCGATGATGGCTGCGAAAGGCGCAACTAAACCTATTTACGAAGTAATGGATGAGTCAGGATTAAAATTTAATCCTAACGCTTACATTCCTCCAGTGAAAGGTTATTACACAACAACAGACGGAAAAATGTTGTCATTGCCTTACAACGCTTCAACTCCAGTTTTATGGATCAATAGAGATCTTATGAAAAAAGCAGGATTAGATCCTAAAATGAGTCTTAAGCATTGGGGCGATGTTGGTAAAGCATTAGATGCTGCTAAGGCAGCTGGAATTTCTTGTGGTCTAACTACTGCTTGGCAGAGCTGGATACATTTAGAAAATTTTTCTGCTTACCACGACATACCGTTTGCATCTAAATCAAATGGTTTTTCTGGATTGGATACAGAACTTAAATTTAACAGTCCGTTGCACGTTGCTCACTTAGGTTTGATGGGTAAATGGGTTCAAGAAGGCAAGTTTTACTATGCTGGTAGAAGAAATGAAGGTGGAGCAAACTTTAGATCTGGAGAATGTATGTTCTTTACAGAAAGCTCTGCTGGATACGCTGGAATCAAAAAAGAAGCAAAATTTGATTTTGGTATACGACCATTACCTTACTATGAAGGAACTAACGCACCACAAAACACAATAATTGGTGGGGCTTCTTTATGGGCTATGGGGGGACATTCTGCTGATGAGTATAATGGTGTTGCTGCTTTGGTTAATTTTTTGTCACAAACAAAAATTCAAAGTCAGTGGGCTCAAGACACTGGATATCTTCCAACAACAACTGCAGCGTTTAAAGCGACAGGTTCTTTCTACAAAAAGAATCCTGGAACTGACACTGCTGGAAAACAAATGTTGGCTAATCCTGTGACTGAAAACTCAAAAGGATTAAGACTAGGTTCGTTCGATCAAATTAGAGGTATTATCGATGAAGAATTAGAATCAATCTGGACAGGCAAAAAGAATGCAACAGTTGCCATGAACAGTGCCGTTTCTAGAGGTAATGCTTTACTTAGAAGATTCGAAAGAGCTAACAAGTAAAACAATTAAAATATTATTGCTGGGGATTTCTTCCCCAGCAATTTCTTTATGAAAAACAGAGTTATTTTTAAAGGCTTATGGCTTCCTCTTTTATTAGTTGCACCACAGCTAATTATATCCCTAGTTTTTTTCTTTTATCCCTCAGGTCAAGCTATTTGGAATTCATTATTTTTACCTGATCCCTTCGGTCTTAAAACAGAATTTGTAGGTATAGATAATTTTACTTTTTTACTAAGTGATAGTTATTATCGAGCAAGTTTTTTTACCACAGCAATTTTTTCTATTTCAGTTTCAGTTTTTTCAATGGGTCTCGGCTTGTATCTTGCAGTTCTTGCTGACAGATTAATTAAAGGTGCTGGTATTTATCAGACATTATTGATTTGGCCTTACGCCGTTGCGCCGGCTGTTGCAGGAATTTTATGGATGTTTATGTTTAACGGTAGGATCGGGTTAGTATCATGGTATTTGGGTTTGTTGGGCTATGATTGGAATCACGCTTTAAATAGTGGCGAAGCTATGAGTCTAGTGGTTATTGCTTCTACTTGGGGGCGCGTAAGTTATAATTTTTTATTTTTCTTAGCAGGCTTACAGTCAATTCCAAAATCTATCATTGAAGCTGCTGCTATTGATGGAGCAGGTTTTTGGAAAAGGTTCCAAACCATTGTATTTCCCTTGTTGTCTCCAATCAGTTTTTTTCTTTTAGTAGTTAATATTGTTTATGCATTTTTTGAAACCTTTGGAGTAATTGACACCATCACCCATGGAGGACCTGAACAGTCCACTACAACACTTGTATACAAAGTGTATGCCGATGGTTTTGTTGGACAAGATCTTGGATCGAGCGCCGCACAATCAGTTATTCTTTTAGTTTTAGTGGGTTTACTAACAATATTTCAGTTTAAATATATTGAGAAAAAGGTTCACTATTAATGATTGAGAAAAAAAAATCAGGTTATTGGTTATCACACTTAGGATTATGCTTAGGAGTAATGTTTATTTTCTTTCCTGTGTGGCTTGCTTTCGTTGGTTCAACAGTAACTCAAGATGATATAATGCAACCACCATATCCAATTTTACCTGGGCCTCATTTAATAGAGAATTACTCAAATGCTTTACTAAATATTGCTCCAGAAGGTTACGATCGGCTTTCAGTTCCAGTTTTTAGAATGCTTTTAAATTCTACGATTATGGCCTTAGGGATTACCATTGGAAAATTAGTCATTTCATTATTATCTGCTTTTGCATTTGTTTATTTTAAATTTCCTGGGCGAAAAACTTTTTTTTGGCTTATTTTTCTTACCTTGATGCTGCCTATAGAAGTTAGAATAGTTCCAACTTACCAAGTTGCAGCAAATCTTGGCTTACTCAATAGCTATGCAGGACTTATATTTCCATTAATTGCTTCAGCGACTGCCACTTTTTTATTTAGGCAATTTTTTTTAACAATACCTAATGAAATGATAGAAGCCGCAAGAATGGATGGCGCATCTCCTATGCAGTTTTTTAGAGACATCTTAATCCCTATTAGTAAAACTAATATAGCAGCGTTATTTGTTATTTTATTTGTGTATGGTTTTAATCAATATTTATGGCCATTACTAATTACTACAAGCTCAGATATGCAAACAATCGTTATTGGTCTAAAACACATGATACCAACAGGAGATGATTTTGGGCACTGGCCAACTATATTTAGCACAGCGATGCTAGCTATGTTACCACCTGTTGTTATTGTAATAGCGATGCAAAAGTTTTTTGTTAAAGGATTATTGGAAAGTGATAAATAACAATGGCCAAAATTAATTTAAAAAATCTTCAAAAATCTTACGGCAAAACTAAAGTTATTCATGATTTAAGTGTTGATATTAAAGAAGGAGAATTAGTTGTCATTGTTGGTCCCTCTGGATGTGGAAAGTCTACTTTATTAAGAATGGTAGCTGGCTTAGAAGACATTAATTCAGGAAGTATACTTATCGACGACAAAGAAGTTAATGATCTCGAGCCCATGGAAAGAAATATTGCTATGGTATTTCAGAACTACGCTTTATATCCACACATGACCGTTTTTCAAAACATGTCATATGGTTTGAAAATTTTAAAAATTCCAAAAGATCAAATTAATTCTAGAGTTCAAAAAGCTGCTGAAATATTAGAATTAGGTGAATTATTAGAGAGAAGACCCAGCCAACTCTCAGGTGGTCAAAGACAAAGAGTTGCGATGGGCAGAGCTATAGTAAGAGACCCCGTGGCTTTTTTATTTGATGAGCCGTTATCAAATCTTGATGCAAAATTAAGAGTGCAAATGAGATTGGAAATTAAAAAACTTCAAACGCAATTAAAAACAACTTCGTTATATGTAACGCATGACCAGGTTGAAGCCATGACTTTAGCAGACAGAATGGTTGTTATGAACGAAGGAAAAGTTGAGCATGTAGGAACCCCTCTAGAAGTTTATACAAAACCTAAAACACTTTTTACAGCTCAGTTTATTGGAAGCCCTGCCATGAACATCGTGGAGTGTGAGTGTAAAAATGGAGAAATTGTTTTAAATAATGGATCTACTTTAAAAGCAAATACAAAGCATCAAGGGAAAGCTAATCTTGGGCTCAGACCTGAAGATTTTTCAATTGATGATAAGGGATCTATAAAGTTAAAAATTGAATTAATGGAACTAATTGGTGCAAACACTTTGTTTCACGGCAGGTTGGAAAAAAATAACGAACCAGTTGTTGTAAGCATTCCAGGAGTTTTAGAAAATAAATATATTGGAAAAAGTGTTGGATTTTCTTTTGATATTTCAAAAATTCATTTATTTGATATTAATTCGGACCAAAGAATAAATTAAAATGGTTAATTCGTTCTTAAACAAACCAAACTACGTAAGGATATATGGCCATCGTGGAGCCAGAGGTGAAATTGTAGAAAATAGTATTGAGGGATTTGAGCATACATTTGCTTTAGGTATTAAAGCCATAGAATTTGATGTTGTTATTTCAAAAGATAAAATTCCAGTTTTGTATCATTATTTTCATCTAATCTCAGACATGGTTAAAGACGAGAGTGGAAATTGGTTAAAAAACTCTAAGTTAAAAGTATTTGATAAGAGCTATGAGGAATTAAGCAAATATAATATTGGAAGTTTTAACCCTGAAAGCATACATGGAAAAAGATTTAAGGAACAAAAATCATTAAAGAATGCAAAAATTCCAAAATTAAGTGAATTATTAGAATTGGCATCAAAAAGAGAAAACAAGGATGTTTTTTTAAACCTAGAAGTTAAATCTACACCTTTCAAAATGGGACTAACCCCAATTCCAAGTGACACTGTTTCGTTAATTTTAAAAGATATTGATACGTATAAACTTGAAGACAGAATAATTATATCATCTTTTGATTGGAGAATTTTATATGAATTAAAAAAACAAAACCCTAAAATCTTAAGAGCTTTTTTAACTCTACAACAAGATCTCTCAACTCTAAAAAAAACAATTTTTGAAAACTCACCCTGGATGGGAAAACAATTTCCTTCAGAAGATCTTTTTTTATTACCAAAAATAATTAAATCTTTAGAGGGGCATGTTTGGTGTCCATTTTATAAAGATGTAACTAAACAGAATATTGATCTTGCTCACGAACTAGGTTTAGCTGTAAATGTTTGGACGGTTAATAAAGAAAGTGATATTGTAAGAATGATTGAATACGGAGTTGACGGTATTATAACCGATTATCCAAAAAAAACTCAAGACATATGCTTGTCAATAAATATTTCTTGGTTCTAAGTATTGCAAAAAATTAAAATTTTCTATAATAAGTTCTGATGAAAAAAAAACACAACAGATATTGGTTAGAAAGAAAATTGGATGAATACAATCATACAATGGAATTAATCAGGACTATTTTGCCTTTTATAATTTTACTTCTACAAGTTTATATTCTTATAAAAATAATATAATAGTTTCTTAAAACTTAAGTATAACTATAGTTAAAGAATGATTTATTTATTTTATATTTTAATTTTTATGATCCTAGGGATAGTTCTTTTTTTAGGCTTAAGAGCTATAAATGTAGGTCTCGTTGCAAGATCTAAAATCAAGAGAACAAAACCTACACGTAAAAGAAAAAGATAATCTTAATATAATCCTCTCGGTATTATGAAGTAGTGAATTGCTAGCACAATTGCTACCGAAACACTCAAACCAAATATCATTTTAACAAAGTCTTTTCCTATTAATGGAAATACATATTTAAATTTATAGTCTTTATTCATTGTAGAAATTGCTAGTTCTCTTCCGCACAGCAAACCAACAAACACCCAAGTAGTTGACATTGGAAGATCGTTCAACTCTTTAAAGTAATATAGCACTGCTGCATATATTACGTTAATGATTGTTGCTGAACGAGCATATCTAGTTCCAGTTTTATCTAAGACTACTTTTTGAATAGGTCCACCTTGAATGTAGAAGATATAAAAAAGTAGTGCTGTAAAATAAGCTAATACAATTAAAAGCAATGAAATATCTAATTGTCTTGGCAAGTATACAGCAATGTTTGCAACATCATGTGACAACCAAACCCACCACAACCAACCAGATGTTACCCAAACTGAGTTACGCCAAAATGCAATCGATTTATCACCT
>ERZ890510.653-NODE-653-length-26249-cov-5.734977_pt1 | contig 26249 bp, 26 predicted proteins | sample MGYA00521265_ERZ890510 | MGnify/ENA primary metagenome ERZ890510 (study PRJEB32303, sample SAMEA104408624) | aquatic metagenome | biome: Brackish water; feature: Chemocline; material: water | place: Baltic Sea | collected 2014-10-26T21:54:00 | depth 110 m ... | reverse complement strand
CTCTAAACTTGTAATATCAAACTAGAAAATAGGCCTTATGCTGAGGTCTCAATAAAAAATAAAATATATCAGGTTTAAGTATTATATCAGAGTTAAATATGAAATCCGTGGATTTAATAGATAATGTTAGCGTGGCTCAAAGTGATATTACATCACAAGATTTACGCGCCCCATCATGTGATCATTGTATCGCAAGGCTCACTTCTATGTGTAGCGTTCTTGAAGAACATGAAATTCGCAAACTTTCTGAAATATCATCTCATCTTACAAAACGTCCAAAACAGATTATTTATTCGGAAGGTGATAGTGCCGACTATCTTTATAATATTCGCGAGGGCTGCGTTCGAATATCAAAAATGCTCGCCGACGGTCGTCGTCAAATAATTGGTTTTCTTTTTCCAGGTGACTTTTTTGGCTTGGATGACCAAAATGGATATAGTTATTCAGCAGAAGCCATAACAGAAATTGACCTTTGCAGAATGCCGCGAAAAAAGATTTTAGAAAAATTTGTCCAGATTCCCAAATTGGGGCACAAAGTACTTGATATCACAAGGTCTGAATTACAAAATACACAGGATCAGATGTTGCTTTTAGGACGCAAAAAAGCCAAGGAAAAGCTCTGTTCTTTTGTTTTGGCTATGGCTAAAAAAACGTCGCAGATTGACAATATCCCTCAGAGTTCAGTATTCCTACCCATGAGCCGGTCCGACATCGCCGATTATTTAGGACTGACCATTGAAACAGTGAGCAGACAATTCACTATTTTATCAAAAGACGGGATTATTTCCTTTGATGGAAACCCAAATGTTACGATCCTTAATGCCAAGCAAATGACTTTAATTGCCGCTGGTGGATAATTTAACCAAAAATCCCTTGACAGACGCGGTTTGCACGTTATATTTCGCCCACTTTTAATAGTGGAAATTGAGTCCCATATATTTAAAGATGACATTCGTCATAAACCGGTCAGAAAATACGAACCCTTGTTCGTTACCGGCTATGACCAGAAGAAAAAATAGGAACAAATTATGTTTGCAGTCATCAAAACTGGAGCCAAGCAATATAAAGTTGCTGTAGGCGATATTATTAAAGTTGAAAAATTAGACGGCGACGCTGGTTCATCCGTTACTTTAGAAGACGTCCTCATGGTCGGCGATGAAAAAGGTGTTAAAGTAGGCACCCCAACTGTTTCAGGTACTGTTGTCAGTGCTGAAATTCTTGAGCATTCCCGTACCGCAAAAATTATTGTCTTCAAGAAAAAGCGTCGTCAAAATTACCGCCGCAAAGCTGGTCATAGACAACATCAAACTGTCTTAAAAATTACCGCTATAGGCAAAGCGGGTGCCAAAGTCGCTGCCCCGAAAGCAGAAGCTCCAAAAGTAACCGCTAAAAAGGCAGCCCCGAAAGCAGAAGCCAAGAAGGCAGCTCCTATAAAGGCAGACGTTACAAAAGCCGCAGCTAAGAAACCGGCTGCTAAAAAACCGGCTGTAAAGAAACCGGCTGTAAAGAAAACAGCATCTAAAACTAAGGAGAAATAAAAATGGCACATAAAAAAGCTGGTGGTAGTTCACGCAACGGTCGCGATTCAGCAGGTCGCCGCCTTGGTGTTAAAAAATATGGTGGTGAAGCCGTCATTCCTGGTAACATCATTGTTCGTCAACGGGGTACAAAATTCTACCCAGGTGACAATGTTGGAATGGGTAAAGATCATACTCTTTTCGCTCTTACGTCAGGCAAAATTAAATTTTATAAAAGCAGGTTGAAACGGAATTTTGTTACCGTTGAAAATGCTTCTTAAACAATAAAGTTTAAAGCCATAATAAGTTTGAAAAAGGAGAGTGATAGATCAGTCTCCTTTTTTTGCGTCTAAAATATATTAATTTAAGCTATAATATTTCAGATAACCAATAAGATAAGAAAAAATCATGAAATTTCTTGATCAATGTAAAACATATATTAAATCTGGTGCAGGCGGCGTTGGCTGTCTTAGTTTTCGCCGTGAAAAAAATGTGGAATTTGGTGGGCCTGATGGTGGTAATGGCGGCGGAGGCGGCCATATTATCATCGAAGCCGTCGATGGGTTAAATACTCTTATTGATTATCGTTATAAACAGCATTTCAAAGCGCCAAGAGGAAAGCATGGCATGGGGCAAAACCGTGCGGGCGCCAAGGGCAATGATATTATTATGCAAGTGCCCATCGGCACACAAATTTTTGATGAAAATAATGATATTTTACTGGCCGATCTTACGCAAGCCGGTCAAACCGTACTTATGTTAGAGGGTGGCAAAGGCGGGCGTGGCAATGCCACTTTTAAAACCTCCGTTAATCAAGCCCCACGCCAAACCACACAAGGCGGTCCCGCAGAAGAAATGTGGATTTGGATGCAATTAAAACTGATGGCTGATACGGGTCTTGTTGGTCTTCCTAATGCGGGAAAATCAACTTTTCTTGCAGCCGCTAGCAGTGCCAAACCTAAAATTGCTGATTATCCATTTACCACATTAAAACCGCAACTCGGTGTGGTTTATGTAGATAGCAAAGAATTCGTCATCGCCGATATTCCCGGCCTTATTGAAGGGGCGCACGAGGGACTGGGGCTTGGTGATCGCTTTTTAGGGCATATTGAGCGCTGCGCCACTATTCTTCATGTGATTGATGCTACTGGTGATGATGTGGTTGAAGCCTATAAAACAATCCGCCATGAACTAAAAGAATATGGTGAGGGACTAGCCGAAAAGAAAGAAATTATCGCCCTTAATAAAACTGATGCTCTTGATAGTGAACTCGTCGAAATGCTGACCAATGAACTTAAAGGAGTTACAGCGTCGCAAATTCTTCCTATTTCAGGATTTACCGGTACTGGGGTAGAAGTGATGCTTAGGGCATTACTTAAAAATATCAGTCAAGCGCGCCAAGAAGAAAAGGTAGCCACTTTGAAGGCAACAAAAACCACATTTGAACTTGATGAAGAAAGAAATACAGCTGACACTTGGTCACCTGTCTGAAAATATGAGTAAATCACTTAGAGCTGAAATTTTCAAAAAGATAGACAGGGTCGTGATCAAGATCGGATCGGCCCTACTTGTAGATGAAAAAAGCGGCAAAATTCGTGAAAAATGGCTTACAAGTATTGCCCAAGAAGTTGCAAACCTTAGGGATCAAGGAAAACAAGTTATTATCGTATCGTCTGGCTCTATTGCTTTGGGGCGAAAAATTCTTAATTTAAAAATGAGCAAGAAGCTCGTGGAAAATCAAGCCGCCGCCGCCATTGGACAAATTGAACTGGCCGCCACATTCCGTGAAAAACTATCCCATCATCAGATTCCTGCGGCTCAATTATTATTAACCTACAGCAATACCGAAAACAGAAATCAATATTTAAATGCCCGTGGAACCATTAACAAACTTCTTAAGCTAGGTGTCACGCCCGTTATTAATGAAAATGATACAGTGGCCACTGACGAGGTCAGATTTGGTGACAATGACCGTTTAGCGGCAAGGGTTGCCACCATGTGTGAAGCCAATATGCTCTTTCTACTATCAGACGTTGACGGACTCTATAGCGCAGATCCAAAATCAGATAATAATGCCACATTGATTGATACAGTCGACGAAATTACCCCAGAAATTGAAAAAATGGCAGGAGAACCTGTTTCCACTGGTTTTGGTAGTGGTGGTATGATCACGAAAATCGCCGCCGCACTGATCGCCACCACAAGCGGTTGTCATATGATCATTTTAAACGGCAGTTATGATAGTCCTATTTCTAAATATTATAATGAGGGCATAGGTACTTGGTTTAAAGCATCAACCAGCCCCCGCGCGGCAAAGAAAAAATGGATCGCAGGAGCATTATCGCCTTCTGGAAATTTAATCATTGATGAGGGGGCGCAAAAAGCCTTAAAAAGCGGTAAAAGCCTTCTTCCTGCTGGTGTGGTTAGAATTGAAGGGGAATTTAATCGCGGCGATACTGTTAGGGTAAGCACCACGGACGGCCAAGAAATCAGCCGTGGCTTAGTGGCCTATAACATGCAGGATGCAAAAAAAATCGCGGGATTTAAAAGCAGCGAAATAGAACAGATTTTAGGCTATAGTGAACGGGAAGAACTTATTCATCGCAGTGATATGGTGATGAGTTAATCGTGATAAGAATAAATTATGAATAACGAGAATGACATAAAAATTCTAATGCAAGAAATCGGAAAGTCGGCTAAACACGCCTCCGCTACACTTGCTCTATGCTCAACTGAGGATAAAAATTCAGCTCTATACGGTGCCGCAAAGGCTATTCGTGCAGCTTCAAATAAAATCTTGGAAGCTAATAAAAAAGATATGGATATCGCCAAGGGGCGCGGTCTTACCGGGGCGATGCTTGATCGGCTTATGCTTGATCAGCAGCGGGTTGAAGAGATCGCCGTTAGTATAGAAAATATCGCAAAACTAAATGATCCGATCGGCGATATTCTTGAAACAAAAAAACGACCCAATGGCCTAAATATTACACGAATAAGAGTACCGCTAGGTGTGATCGGTGTTATTTTCGAATCGCGCCCCAATGTAACGGCAGATGCTGGTGTTTTATGTCTTAAATCTGGAAACGCCTCCATTTTGCGTTGCGGCAGTGAAAGCGCTCATTCAAGTCGCTCTATTCACGCCTGTTTGCTTGATGGTTTAAAATCAGCCCGACTTCCACAAACTGCCATTCAACTGATCCCTACCCAAGACCGTGCAGCCGTTGGTGAATTGCTTAAATTATCTGAATATATAGACATCATTGTCCCCCGCGGCGGTAAATCGCTAATAGAAAGAGTACAAAATGACAGCCGTGTGCCGGTGATGGCTCATTTAGACGGTATTTGCCATGTTTATGTGGATGCGGACGCTGATATTAAAAAGGCGGTTGAAATTACCGTAAATGCAAAAATGCGCCGTACTGGTGTTTGTGGCTCAGCAGAAACATTATTGATTGATAAAAAGGTGGTCAAAAGCCATTTACCTGCCATTTTAGAGGCCCTTGATCAAAAAGGCTGTGAAATTCGCGGTGATGAACAGGTTATAGGCTTTTTTGATAAAGCAGTTCCTGCCACAGAACAAGATTGGCATACGGAATATCTAGAGGCTATTATTTCCGTTAAAATAGTCGATGGTGTTAAGGGTGCTATTGATCATATTGCAAAATATGGCTCCCATCATACGGATTCTATTATTACTGAAAATGCCAGCAATGCCGAACAATTTTTAAACCAAGTGGATAGTGCTATTGTAATACATAATGCCTCTACCCAATTTGCCGACGGTGGTGAATTTGGTATGGGTGCAGAAATAGGTATTTCAACAGGTAAAATGCACGCCCGCGGCCCCGTTGGATTAGAACAACTCACCAGTTATAAATATCAGGTAAGAGGTAATGGACAAACAAGGCCATAAAATAGGCCTTCTGGGCGGCTCGTTTAATCCCGCACATGAAGGTCATTTGGAAATTAGCTTAACCGCCCTTGAGCGTTTGGGGCTCGATTATGTATGGTGGTTGGTCAGTCCTGGTAATCCGCTGAAAAGTGATAATGATATGGCCACGTTTGAGGCCCGAAGCAAAAGCGCAGAAAAAATCATCAATGACCCGCGCATAATTGTAAGTGATATTGAAAATAAACTAAATACTCGTTACACCGTGGACACACTGATAAAACTTAAAGAAATTCACCCTGAACATCATTTTATTTGGTTGATGGGCGCCGATAATTTAGCCCAGTTTGATCAATGGAAAGACTGGCAAATAATTGCAAATACAGTTCCGTTTGCGATTTTCAATCGGCCACGTTATTGTAAGTCGAGTTTAAACAGCATTGCGGCTCAACATTTGGAAAACTACCGAATTGATGAGAAGGATGCAGACAGATTATATAATATTAAGCCACCGGCATGGGTTTATTGCTTTGACAATAAAAATCCCCTGTCATCAACAGAAATACGTAATAAAAATTAATAATATTAAGAGGTTACAAACTTTAAAGTGCAAGACGAAAAAGTGTTATCGGGCAATAAAAGTCCCGAAAAGCCATTAACAACGGCCGAGCTTCAAGAATTGGTTGTCAATTCTTTAGAAGACGATAAAGCAGAAGATATCGTTCAAATTGATCTGGTTGGTAAAACCAGTATAGCCGATTCTATGATAATCGCTTCTGGTCGCTCCACCAGACAGGTTTCCGCCATCGCCGATCATCTGTACCGTAAACTTAAAAATTTAACGGGGGGTGGTTGCAAATTAGAAGGTATGGAAAAGGCCGACTGGGTTCTGCTAGATGCGGGTGATATTATTATTCACATTTTTCGTCCAGAAGTACGCAGTTTTTATAATTTAGAAAAAATGTGGACTGCAGATTTTACACCTGAAAAAATGCTGCCTCAAAACGAAGATATAGTCGAAGAATGAATATCCTGATCATTGCCGTTGGACGAATGAAAAAAAGTCCCGAAAATGATTTGCTAGATATTTATTTAAAACGCTGCCCTTGGAATGTTAAAGTCATTGAAGTGGAAGAAAAAAGACCTTTAAAAGGAGCCGAACGTATGGCTCGTGAAGGAGATCTTCTGATCAATGCAATTCCCAGCGGCGCAACGGTCATCGCCCTTGATGAATGGGGTAAAGAAATGCGCAGTCAGGATTTCGCCTATAAAATCCAGGATTTGCAGGATCACGCTATTGTTAATCTTGTTTTTCTGATCGGCGGTGCTGATGGTTACGATCAAAAGGTCAAACAACGCGCAGATAGCCTTCTATCATTTGGTATCATGACATGGCCCCATATGATGGTACGGACCATGCTCTCAGAGCAGCTTTACCGCGCATCGACTATTTTACAGGGCCACCCTTATCATAAGGATTAATTTTATTCATACTGCATTAACGAAATCGCTTTATATTTTCCTTTAAAATAAATGATAGTATACTAAATAACATGACAAATTTGACACTTAAGCCAACCAGACCTGTTATTCTTTGCATCTTAGACGGATGGGGAGCGCGAAGCGATAGGGAAAATAACGCCATTATGATGGCTGACACACCCCATTATGATGCCATGATCAATGACTTTGCCCACGCACTGCTTGAAACATCTGGCTCATCAGTAGGGTTGCCTGATGGACAGATGGGCAATTCTGAAGTCGGGCATATGAATATTGGTGGCGGGCGCATTGTAAAGCAGGATTTACCGCGCATAGATGAGGCCATAGCAAAGGATCAAATCAAAAATATTGAATGCCTAAAAAAATCCATCACAGCGTTAAAACAAAGCGGCGGAACCTGTCATATTATGGGTCTTTTATCACCGGGCGGCGTTCATAGTCATCAAGATCACATGGTTGCCTTAGCGCGCGTTTACAGCAATTCAGACATTCCTGTCGTCATTCATGGTTTTACCGATGGCCGCGATGTGCCGCCTAAAAGTGCTATAGGTTATATTAAAAAATTCAAACAGGATATTTTACCTTTGTCCGGCGTAGAAATAGCCACTATTTCTGGGCGTTATTATGCCATGGACCGTGATAACCGTTGGGACCGGGTGATAAAAGCCCATAACGCCATCAGCCTCGGCCAAGGTTTAAAAGCCGCTAATGCCTTAGACGCTATAAATTTAGCGTATGCAGAGGGTTTGAGCGATGAATTTATCGAACCCACTATCATTGGTAATTATAATGGAATAGGCGACGGTGACGCCATCCTGATGGCTAATTTTCGTTCTGATCGCGCCCGTGAGATTATGGCCACATTCGTTGATCCTTCTTTTGACAGCTTTGAAAAATTAAAATCACCAAAGTTTGTTAGCGCTATCGGCATGACCAAATATTCCGATATGCTCGAAAAACATATGGATTGTTTATTTCCAAGTGAATCCCTCAAAGACACATTGGGTGAAATTGTTTCGGATCAAAATTTAAAACAACTGCGTATTGCTGAAACCGAAAAATTCGCTCATGTCACTTTCTTTTTTAATGGTGGTAATGAAGGTCTTTATAAAGGTGAAGAACGCATTCTTATCCCATCGCCAGATGTTCCCACTTATGATTTAAAGCCAGAAATGTCGGCGCCGGAAGTAACCGATAAATTAATTGAGGCAATAATGAGTGATAAATTTGACCTGATTGTTGTTAATTTTGCCAATCCAGACATGGTCGGTCACACGGGGATTATGAAAGCGGCCCTAAAGGCGGTTGAAACCATTGATCATAGCTTAGGGCGGCTTCGAAGTGCCATCGAAGAAGTTGGTGGATCAATGCTCGTTACAGCGGATCATGGCAATATCGAACTTATGAAAGATCCAAATACTGACGCCCCCCATACGGCTCATACCACCAACTTGGTACCTGTAATATTAGTAAGTGGTGAGACATTATCTTTAAACGATGGAGCCCTTTGTGATGTGGCACCGACCATATTATCATTAATGGGCATCAGCCAGCCGCAAGCAATGACCGGTCGAACCTTGATTAAAAGGAGGATATAATTAGAAATAGAATAACTTTAACAGTGAGAAAATCCAGTGTCATAATATTTTTATCGGCACTAATGGCTGTTTTCTTTCTGACAAATTCTATTTCCATATCACAAGTGAATGAAAATCACCAACAAAGTGCCGAAAAGCTAGAACAATTAAAAAAGCAAATTCAAGAAACCTCAGATAGGGCCATTAACTTTGAAAAAAAATCAAAAAATATCGGCATTGAAGTAACACAAATTCAAAAAAAATTGATTAAATCCGCCGCCCAAATTCAAACAATAGAGGATCAAATCCTTAACAAAGAAGAAAATTTACGAACCCTTCAAGAGACCAAACGTCGCTTAGAAGAAAATCTGAAAAATAAGAATTTTGAAATGGCATCAACCCTCGGTGCTATGCAGCGTTTAAGTGCACAAAAAACCAGTGTTATTGCCTTTAGGCCAGATCAGGCTATAAATACTCTACGAACAACAGCACTCCTTAAAGTCATTTTGCCCGACCTTAAAGGCAGAGCCAATAGTTTAGAAGTGGATTTAAGCCAATTAACCCTTGTCCGCCACGAGATTGTACAAGAAAATACGCAGTTACGCCAAGCCCTTACCAAACTAGTAATTTCAAACAATGAAATAGATGAACTATTAAAACAAAGAATTAGCACACAGAAAGAGCTACAATTATCAACCAAAACCGAGCTGGATAAATTAAAGAAATTTGCTGAAACTGCAAAAGATTTACAACAGCTTATTGCGAAAATAGAAAATGAACTTACGAACCGCGATGACGCTGCTAGGTTAGCCGAATCGAATATTAGAGATAAACCCGTTACAGACAATTCTAATATCGCATCTTATCCCGAGCTAAGTGGCACTTTAAGTTTTGCTTCTGCAAAAGGAAATTTGCCCCTTCCTGCACGTGGTAGTATTAATCAAATTTTCGGAGAACTTATGTCAACAGGGCAGCGCTCTAAGGGAATAACCATAACCACACGCTCTGGTGCAACGGTCATTTCCCCTCATGACGGGCGAATAGTTTTTGCTGGAAATTTTAGAACTTACGGTCAACTCTTGATCATTGCCCATGGAGAGGGGTATCATACGCTTTTGGCTGGTATGGAAAATATTAATGGTATTGTGGGACAATGGGTATTAAAAGGTGAGCCCGTAGGACAAATGAAAACGGATGCTGATGCCTCTGGTTCTCGCCAGAAACTTTATGTAGAATTTAGACAAAAAGGGAAACCCATTAACCCGATCCCCTGGATCATGGCAGCGGATCGCCACTCAGGATCATAAAAGGTTATAAAAAGGGTTATATGAAATGATAGAAAGGTATTAATCAAATGAGACATTTATTCAAATCGACTATATTTATAGTAGGTTTTTGTGGACTTATAGCAAGCTCGCCCTCTTATGGCGCCAATACAGAAACCTATAATCAGCTTAATTTATTTGCTGATGTATTTGAACGCATTCGCGCACAATATGTAAAAGAAATCGATGATGAAGAACTCATTGAAGCAGCCATTAATGGTATGCTTACCTCTCTTGATCCTCATTCAACATATTTAAACTCCAAAAGATATGAAAATATGCGCGTCCAAACCAGCGGCGAATTTGGCGGCTTAGGCATCGAAGTAACCATGGATAAAGGTGTTATTCTCGTGGTTAGCCCCATGGATGGTACGCCTGCAGCGCGGGCGGGTATTCAACCTGGCGATTATATTACCAAAATAAATGATGAACAAATCAGTGGCCTTAACCTTAATGAAGCCGTTGAAAAAATGCGCGGTAAACCAGGCACAGCAATAGATATTACCATTGTTCGTGAAGGTGAAAAAGATGTGATTGAAGTGACATTGGAACGCGCCATTATAGAAGTAAAATCAGTCAGGTACCATGTGGAAAACGAAATAGGCTATATCCGTATTTCATCTTTTACTGAAAAAACCACTAGCGGCCTTCGTGACGCACTGGATGATATTAAAGAAGAGCTTGGAGAGAATATGAAAGGGATTGTTCTTGATCTTCGCAATAACCCTGGTGGATTATTGGATCAAGCCATTGCCGTATCCAACACTTTCCTAGACCGTGGTGAAATCGTCTCCACAAGAACTCGAAATGACCGTAATATTCAACGTTATAACGCACAAAAAGGCGATAGCATTGACGGAAAATCATTTGTAGTTCTGATCAATGGTGGCTCTGCATCCGCATCGGAAATTGTTGCAGGGGCTTTGCAGGATCATGAAAGAGCCGTCATTGTTGGCACTCAATCTTTCGGTAAAGGCTCCGTACAAACGGTTATTCCCCTTTCAACCGATGGTGCCATGAGCTTGACAACGGCTTATTATTTTACGCCGTCCGGGAATTCCATTCAAAATGAAGGCATTATACCTGATGTTGTTGTGGAACAATTACGTCTTGATGAAAATGAAAAAACCCGCGAAAGCAGAACCGAAGCGAGCTTACGAGGAAGCCTTGCTAATCCTAATGTTTCTCAAGATAATGAAGAAAAAACAGTGGATGAAGGTGAAAATAAAGAAGGTGAAGACGTTAAAAAAGAGAAAGAGCAAATATTGACAACAGCACAAGATGATTATCAATTAAATTTTGCCCTTAATCTTATTCGCGGTATGTCCATCGCCAAAAATAACTAAACTTACATTATAAATGGTGAGGGAAAAAAGAGTATGGCTGAAGAACCAGAATTAAAATCAACCACAAAACAAAAAATCATCAACCCTTTGATGATGGCTTGGGCTTTTGTTCTGGTCCTCCTCAGCTTAACGGTCATATGGACTTATTACTCTGAGGATCCAACATTAGAAACGGCTGATCCTATCATCGCCGAGAATAGTACGACACCAGAAGTCGTTATTCATGAACAGGCGGAGACGAGCAACGATCCAATTCCATCAAATATGGATAGCGCCGCATCATTAAATGACGCGTCCACGCAACAAAACCCAGAGGATGGTCTAACCCCTGAGCCGGTCACTATGCCTGCACTTTCAGACAATGCGGCAGAGGAAGTGATCAGCCCACAGATCAGTGATCAACAAAAACTTGAAGCCAGCCAAATAGCTCTTAAGCCTGCACCAAATGAGAATTTACTAATCCGGGGCGACAATGGCTTAAAACCAGTGCTTGGGCCAGACGGCCTTATTGCTTGGCAGGAATACGCACGTCCTTACCAAGAAAACGGTGATGCACCGCGAATTGCTATCCTTATCACCGATGTCGGCCTTAATTCTAAAAATAGCACCTCAGCAATAGATAATCTGCCCGGTCCTATTGATTTAGCCTTTTCGCCCTATGGACGCAATCTACAGACATGGATGGATAAAGCGCGCGCCAAGGGTCATGAAGGATTTTTGATGATCCCTACAGAACCTTTAAATTATCCTGATAATGACCCGGGACCCCATACTTTAATATCTGATTTCAGCGAAAGAGATAATCTTTTAAGATTAGACTGGGTATTATCGCAAGTGACAGGCTATGTTGGCGTTGTCAATCATATGGGTTCAAAATTTACCGCGTCAGAAGAGGCCTTAACACCCGTTCTTCATGATTTACAGGACCGTGGTCTGATGTTTTTAGACGCCCGATCCACGCGTTTTAGCATGGCCGCGCGCATCGCCCGCAGAATTAACATGCCTCGTGCCATCAATGACCGTTATCTTGATAATGTCCTCTCCTCGACAGAGATTAGCAGACAGTTAGGGGAATTGGAAAAAACAGCCACAACATTTGGAGCCGCCGTTGGTCTTGCTAGTGCGACCCCGCTTACCATTAAGGAAATTGCCGCCTGGGCTTTAAGCCTAGAAGAAAAGGGAATTGAACTTGTTCCTGTAACAGCCATTGCTAACCGTCAACCCATTAAATAGCCTGATCATGGAAAAAAACCTTCCCTACCGACCCTGCGCTGGCATTATGCTCCTAAATTCAGAAAATAAAGTTTTCGTCGCTAAGCGCATTGATACAGATATAGAAGCATGGCAAATGCCCCAAGGGGGTATCGATGATGGCGAGCTGCCTGTAGAGGCCGCCATTCGTGAGTTAGAAGAAGAAACAGGCATAAAGGACGCCACGATCATTGACGAATATGATCAATGGCTTAGTTATGATTTACCCGATGAATTATATGGCAAAGTCTGGAAAGGACGTTACGGCGGACAAACAATGCGGTGGTTTGTTATGCGCTATAATGGACAGGATAATGAGATTAATATTGAAACTAAGCATCCTGAATTTTCAGAATGGAGGTGGGTTTCTATGGCTCTGATCAGCTCTTACATTATTCCCTTTAAAAAAAATATTTATGAAAAATTAGTAGAAAGATTTTCCTATCTCACGGATTAAATCATGATGGATGATGTGAATAAACAGCTACCGGTAATTGATATATTAAAAAGCACCTACAGTTGCCTTTTTAACAATATTAAGGCCTTTTTGATTTTATCTTATTCGGTTATGGCGCCTATTTACGCCGTAAATTATTTTTTAGCCATAGATATCAACCAACAACAAGAATTTTCAGCGCAGATCATATTCTATTCATTATTCATTTTATTGATCATGCTTATTTTAAGCATATTTCTTTATCGGCTTTTCATGTTAGGGGCCAATCATCATTTAAAGCTCAGCATGGCTGAAATGACCAATATTTTTTCAAAAACCTTTATTTATAGTTTGGCATTATTTTTCGTGATATTCCTCACTATTTTATGCATCGCCCTACTTTTTGGTTTGATGGTTTCAATTATTAATGCCACGGCGGGCGATGGTGCTTTAAATAAGGAAATCATTGGAACCATAATCAAAGCAATCATTATGGGATTTGCCCTGATCGTTGTCTTAAGAACTCAACCGACATTCATTAGTATCGCCCTAAAAGATGAGATGATCCCCATGAAAAGTGCTTATTATTATACGCGCGATAATAATGTAAGATTATTAATCATCGGACTATTGAGCTATATGCCAATAATGGCTCTATCAGCAACGGCTATTATGTTGGACCATAGTTTAAGTGAAAATTTAGACCGCTTTTTATCATTTGTTATATCGCCGTTAAATCTTATGCCTTATGCTTTGCTACTTAGCGCGGGGGCGCAAACATATAAATATTTTTTAACCGCCTCAAAAGAATATAGCGATATAAAATGAAAACTGAATGTACAGAAATTTGCATAAAAACCAGCCTAAAAGAGGCTTATTCCTGTTTATGGCATTTCAAATGGAAACATATTTTAATTTCATATATTGCTTTTTTACCCTTCACTTTAGCCGGACTTTTCGGTTTTCTTGATGCTTTTTTCCTCCCGCGTTCGCCCTTAGAATTAGTGCCAGAAGGTTATAATCTATCTTTTGGATTATTCATTGCAACTACCTATTTATGGGCTGTTCCTTGCTTCATATTATGGCACCGATTATACTTGCTTGGCCCCGAACATTTATTACGCCGCAAAATATGGCCCATTTTGACACGAAGTTTCACTATGATCTTTAAAGTATTATTTTTAATCGGGACCTTATTATTATTAGCGATCATTCTCACCATGATCCTTGCCTTCATCATTGGTATTTTCACCTCGAATGAAGGTCTCTCTGACTTTTTAGATCTCACAAAAAGTGAGTTTGCCCGATATATCATTATTATTTCAGTAACAGGGTTTTTTGCTTATTTGGTGTTTTTACGCTTTAGTTTGGCCATATCAGCAAGAGCCATTGGCAAACCTATGGGGCTTATAACATCGTGGCGCCTTACTAAAAAAAATACAGGCCGCATGTTTTGCTCCTTCATTGCAATTTTTATCCCTGCCAGCATAACCGCTTATATGTTTATATATTTTTATCAGATTATTTTTAGCTTAGATTTATTTTATTCAGGCGACATTTTAAGTAAAGCAACTTACCTGCATATCTTTATAACAGCGCCCATCATTACCTTGCCTTTGGCTTCCATGTGTTCACAATGTGCGTCATTTTATCGCCATTGTGGCGGCGAAGAATGCACCCAATATTAGCCATTAAAAAACCCCGCAAGGAAAACACCGAGCAGGGTTGAAAATGTTTTATAAAGCCTTAAGCTGCGAAGCGATTGAGGACTTCAAGAATTGAGATAATATTATCACGGGCTTTGATTAAACGCGCTTTACTTTCTTCATCTTTGGCGTCCGCAACATCCTCTTGCAAGTCTTTTAATTCTGCTTCATATGATGTTTTATCCACTTCGCTAAGGGGCTTAGCAAATTCAGCAAGAATAGTAAGTCCTTGGGGGTTTACTTCGGCAAATCCGCCAACCACAAGAAGTTTTTCAGCATCCCCCGCGCCATTATGAACTTCAATAATCCCTGTACGCAACGTTGAAACAACAGGCGCATGTTGAGGTAATACCCCAAAATCACCTTCTGTTCCAGGCACAACAACCATATCAACATCCGTCGACATAAGAAGTTTTTCCGGGCAAACCAGTTCAAAATGAAGTTTGTCGGCCATATTATTCGCCTCTTTCTAAATTAAGCGGCTTCTGCAGCCATTTTCTTAGCTTTTTCAATCACATCTTCAATGCCGCCGACCATAAGGAAGGCTGCTTCGGGAAGATCATCATGGTCGCCACTGATAATTTCTTTAAAGCTACGGATTGTGTCTTCTAGTTGGACAAATTTACCTGGCATATTGGTGAATACTTCGGCAACATGGAAAGGTTGTGACATGAAGCGCTGTACTTTACGAGCGCGTGATACCACAAGTTTATCGTCCTCAGAAAGCTCATCCATACCCAAAATAGCAATGATGTCTTGAAGTGATTTATATTTTTGTAAAATTTCTTGAACTTTACGGGCGGTGTTATAATGCTCATCACCGACAACCTCAGCAGAAAGAATACGTGATGTTGAATCCAGTGGATCCACAGCAGGATAAATACCAAGTTCTGAAATTGCACGGTTAAGAACAGTTGTCGCATCCAAATGGGCAAATGAAGCCGCAGGCGCAGGATCGGTAAGGTCATCGGCAGGCACATAAATCGCTTGCACGGATGTAATGGATCCTTTGTTGGTTGATGTGATGCGTTCTTGCAGCGTACCCATATCAGTGGCCAGAGTAGGTTGGTAACCCACAGCAGAAGGAATACGGCCAAGAAGTGCTGAAACCTCAGCACCTGCTTGGGTAAAGCGGAAAATATTATCCACAAAGAAAAGCACATCTTGGTTTTCAACATCACGGAAATATTCTGCAACCGTAAGGCCCGTAAGCGCCACACGAGCACGCGCCCCAGGAGGCTCATTCATTTGACCATAAATAAGGGCCACTTTTGATTGGTCCCCCTCAAGGTCAATCACGTTTGATTCGATCATTTCATGATAAAGATCATTACCTTCCCGCGTACGCTCCCCAACACCAGCAAACACAGAATAGCCGCCAGAGCCGATGGCAATATTATTAATCAGTTCCATGATAAGCACTGTTTTACCAACACCCGCACCACCGAACAGACCAATTTTACCACCTTTTGCATAAGGGGCGAGTAGGTCAACAACTTTAATACCCGTTACCAGAATTTCTGATTCTGTTGATTGTTCAGAAAAAGCAGGCGCATCCGCATGAATTGGCGCCACATCAGTGTGACCAATTGGACCACGCTCATCAATAGGTTCACCAATAACATTCATAATACGGCCCAGTGTTTTTGGACCAACAGGAACAGAAATTTGCGCGCCTGTGTCTCTTACCGGCATGCCGCGAACAAGTCCATCTGAACTATCCATAGCAATGGTACGCACTGTATTTTCACCAAGATGTTGAGCAACCTCAAGCACCAAACGGTTTCCATTATTGTCCAATTCAAGGGCAGACAAAATCGCAGGAAGTTCTCCGTCAAACTTAACGTCAACAACTGCTCCAATTACCTGAACTACATGGCCTTTATATTCTTTTGTCATAATATTCTCAAACTCCCGGGGTACAAGACCCACTTCAATCTAACTTAAAGCGCTTCCGCGCCCGAAATAATTTCTATCAATTCGTTAGTAATCACAGCCTGACGTGTACGGTTATAAGTCGTACGCAGGCTATCAATCATTTCACCAGCATTACGGGTCGCGCTATCCATCGCTGTCATACGAGAACCCTGTTCACTGGCTGCGTTTTCAAGTAACGCGCGAAAGAGCTGAACACGAACATTTCGCGGCAACAAGTCTTCCAAAATTTCATTTTCATCTGGCTCATAATCATAACAAGCACGGCCAAGATCGGTTCCGCCCTGCGTATTAATAGAAGCCGGTATAAGCTGTAAAGGTGTAACAACCTGGGTCAAAACATTGATAAATTTAGCAAAGAAAAGCGTGCAAACATCAAAGTCACCCGCATCAAACTTTTCAATAAGACGGTAACCTATGGGTGAGGCATCATCAAACTTAAGGTTTTTTACGTGGGAAAGATCAAAATGTTCGACCATTTTATCTGCATAATCGCGCTTTAGAACCCCTGCGCCTTTTTTACCGATGGTAATGATGGTGACATCTTTACCATCGCGAATAAGGGCATTAATTTTCAATTTTGCGGCTTTAATGATATTAGTGTTAAAACCACCGCACAATCCGCGTTCAGATGTGGCAACAACAACCAATTGTTTTTGATCGGCGCCGCTGCCGGCAAGCAATTTTGGGCCGCCCGTTTGGCCTTTCATGCTTGAGGCAAGAGAAGACAACACACTTTCCATGCGTTCCGCATAAGGCCGCGCAGCTTCAGCCGCATCCTGCGCTCTTTTAAGCTTTGATGCAGAGACCATTTTCATTGCTTTAGTGATCTTCTGTGTTGAAGTCACACTGGCAATTCGGTTTCTAAGGTCTTTGAGGTTAGCCATACTGACTTATCCTAAATTATCCAAATGCTTTAAACGAAATTAGCGGCAAATTTACCGATAACATCTTTTAGTTTCGCCATTATTTCATCAGAAATTTTACCCTCTGTAGTAATAGTATCCATCACATCTTTATGATTTGAATTCATTTCTGAAATAAGAGCTTGTTCGAAACGCGTTACATCACCAACGGCGATTTTATCCAGATAGCCATTAACACCAGAAAAGATGGAAACAACTTGTTCTGAAACTGACATTGGTGAATATTGGGCTTGCTTCAAAAGTTCAGTAAGTCTAGCACCGCGATTAAGCAAATGCTGTGTCGAAGCGTCAAGGTCAGAACCAAACTGGGCGAAAGCTGCCATCTCACGATATTGAGCAAGTTCAAGTTTAATAGAGCCAGAAACTTGTTTCATGGCTTTTACTTGCGCTGCTGATCCCACACGAGACACAGATAGACCCACATTAATCGCTGGGCGAATTCCTTGATAGAAAAGTTCAGTTTCCAAGAAAATCTGACCATCTGTAATCGAGATCACGTTTGTCGGAATATAAGCGGACACGTCACCAGCTTGGGTTTCAATGATCGGCAAAGCTGTAAGAGAGCCATTACCAGCCGCATCACCCATTTTCGCAGCACGTTCTAAAAGACGTGAATGAAGATAGAAAACATCACCAGGATAAGCCTCACGTCCCGGTGGACGACGAAGAAGTAATGACATTTGACGGTAAGCAACCGCTTGTTTTGAGAGGTCATCATGAACGATCAGTCCGTGCATTCCATTATCACGGAAATATTCGCCCATTGCGGTACCTGTGTAGGGGGCAAGAAATTGCATCGGTGCAGGTTCAGACGCTGTTGCGGCCACAATAATGGAATATTCCATGGCGCCGCGTTCTTCCAATGTTTTTACAATTTGGGCAACTGTTGAGCGTTTTTGACCAATCGCAACATAGATGCAATATAATTTTTTGCTTTCGTCATCGCCTTGGTTGACTTCTTTTTGATTTAAGAAAGTATCAATAGCAACGGCTGTTTTACCCGTTTGACGGTCACCGATGATAAGCTCACGTTGTCCGCGTCCCACAGGGACAAGCGCATCAATGGCTTTAAGGCCAGTTTGCACAGGTTCATGCACTGATTTACGAGGAATAATACCCGGTGCTTTTACTTCAACACGCTGGCGTGTCACATCTTTAAGCGGACCTTTACCATCAATGGGGTTACCAAGCGCATCAACAACCCGTCCAAGCAATCCTTTACCAACCGGCACATCAACGATCGTACCAAGGCGTTTGACTGTGTCGCCTTCTTTAATGTCACGGTCACTACCGAAAATAACGACACCAACATTGTCAGCTTCTAAGTTCAGTGCCATTCCACGAACATTACCCGGGAATTCAACCATTTCACCAGCCTGCACATTATCCAGACCATATACACGGGCGATACCATCACCTACTGATAGAACTTTACCAATTTCTGATACTTCAGCTTCGTCACCAAAATTGGCGATTTGCTCTTTCAAAACTTTGGAAATTTCCGCTGCACGGATGTCCATTATCCAACCTCTTTCATTGTTGCTTCAAGATTAGCAAGTTTAGTCTTTAGTGATGTATCGATCATACGTGAGCCAATGCGTACGACCATGCCACCTAGCAATTCTTCGTCCACATCAGTTTGTATATTAACATCACTGCCAACCATAGATTTTAACTTTTTGCCCAAGGCATCAAGTTGTTTTTTATCAAGTTTATGAGCCGTCATAACTGATGCATTCACTTCACCGCGGTGAAAAGATAAATATCTGTTAAATTCATTAATTATAGCGCCTAGTTGATCCAAACGACGATTGACCGTTAATACTGAAATGAAATTTTCAACTATTTTCGAAAATCCCGCAACTTTAACCATTGCGCTCATTGCCGTGGCTTGGTTTTTACGAGAAATAATAGGGCTTGTGGTAAGCATTTGAAGTTCAGAGCTTGTTTCAAGTAAGCTGCTCAATGAACCCAATTCTTCGGCCACTTTATCAAGGTTTTTTTGTTCTTGTGCCAATTCAAATAAAGCAATCGCATAACGACCAGCAAGGCCGGAAAGCGATATAGTCTCAGATGCGATATTAGCGGCCTGTTCAGATGACACTTTGATGTCTTCCTTGTTTATTTAAGAATGATCTCTATCAAAAAACCATTCCATTCTGATAAATAGTAAATAATTTTTAACCTATTATTTCCCTTAAAATCAATCAAATTTAATCAATTTTCAGGGGTAGTAAACTGTTATAAATTATCAATTGTCGGGGGATACCTAGCACAGTGTTCTAAAGACTGCAAGATAGCAATTTACTCCAAATTAATTTTTTCTTTTTTTACCTCATAAATCAACCTGTTAAAGAGCGATGAATTATTATAATTGAGGGCAATTTTTAGATTTAATAAGGTTGTTATATAAGTTATTAATTATATAATACCTTGAGTTAAAATAGATATTTCCATTTCAATGATCATATGGAATAAACGTAGGAGCCATTTATGGGGGACTTTATAGTCTATCGCCAAAATAAAATTGATAAAGCCGCTCATAATGCAATGCTTGAAACTTTAAGCGCTCAAGGCTCAAAAAATCCAACAATTTTACAAGATGATTCTTACAGCATTATTTTATATGACAAGACCATTGCGCCCATTGCTAATTTTACCCATCATAATAATGGCGATTTTTGCGGATCGTCCGGTAGCTTTTTTTATAAAGGACAAAATGGCAAAGCTGCCCTTGATCTTTTTTTAGCCGATTTTAACCCAGATCACTATTCTCCTTACGGCTTTATGGGTGTCTTTACACTCATCGTAAAAAAACAAACCCGCTTATTCATCATATCTGATCCCATGGGCGCATCACGAATTTTTCATAATCATAATCAAACCATATGGAGTTCGTCATTTTTAGCGCTAGCAGAAAACGTCCCCTCCTTATCGTTAAATAAACACGCCCTTTATGAATATTGTTTTCAAGAAACAAATTATGGCGCCGATACTATATTCAATGAAATATCCGCCGCCGATAGCCTGTGCTATTTTCAACTGAATGAAAATAGTACCACTGCCCATTTAAAAAATATTATCATGGATTTTAATCCATCGGACGCTCCCTATGAAGATCAGGTTTCAGAACATAGTCATTTATTACAAAATCAAATGCAAAGCCTTGTCTCCTCATACGGACAAAAAGAGAGCCCTAAAATTGCAACCGCCCTTTCTGGTGGCTATGATTCGCGCCTTTTATTAGCGCTAGCACAAAACGCAGGGGCCGCGACCAATGTTTATGTTTACGGTAGTGAAGTTAGCCCCGATGTTAAAATAGCAAAAACCATCGCCAGCGCTGAAGGATTTAGTCTTAATCATGTTGATAAAGCCAAGCATCCAAAACCATCCCCTCTTGAATATCCATCAATCGTCAAAGATAATTTTTATAGCCTTGATGGTTATCCTAACGAAGGAATTTTTGATTTTGGTGCCAATATGGCCACTCGCAGAGAGAGGGCGCAAAATAGCACCCTGCTTTTAAATGGTGGCAGCGGCGAGATTTACCGAAATTTCTTTTATATGCCCGAGGGTAAATATTCAATTTCTGATCTGCTTAATATATTTTATAGCCGTTATGCAAAGGATTATTGTACCGATAAATTTATTGAAAATGACTATCGCGAAATTCTGCGCCACAAAATAAAAACGGCGCTGAACTTAGACAATGATCTCTTAAATCGTAGCCAGCTTGAATATGCCTACCCCGCCTTTCGATTGCGCTATTGGACCAGTAAAGATAACAGTAATAGTACCCGCCTCGGTAGCTATTTAACGCCGTTTATTTGTTATGAAACCATTCAAGGGGCGTTAAAAATTCCCTTGAAATATAAAAATCACGGAAAATTCCAAGGCGACGTTATCAATAAAGTAAGCCCACGCCTTGCCTCATACCCCTCGGATTATGGCTATCGCTTTAATCAAGAGGTTCCCTTTAAAGTTAAACTTAAAAATTACCTAACCTTTTACCGACCCCCAATCTTGCGCCGATATAGCTATGCCCTTCAACAAAAATTCGCCACCTTACAATTACCCGCTCCCTTAAGTCAGGATTATTTAAGCACGGTCCTGCCAGATGGTACGCCCTATATGAATGATTATTTTAAAATGGATAAAATTAAAGACGCCGCTCTTCTTGGTCGGATTCTGACATTAGAATATTTGTTCAAACATCTTAAACTCTAATAAAAGCTATAAGGGTCAATATCGATCTGAATTCTAACGCCACGATTTGAGGCTATTTTATCCAACCACTTTCTAATTTCATTTTGAATATTAATGGATAACTTGGCTTTTACTAAAAATCGATAGCGATAATTGCCCCGCAAATATGATAACGGTGCCGGCACCGGGCCAAGAACCGTTATATCATTATGACGAGGGGCTAACTTTGAAAGCTGTTTTGCCACATTGATCACTTTATTTTTATCCGGCCCCGACAAAATAAGCGACGCCAGTTTGCCAAAGGGTGGTAAGTTCTGAGTTTCTCTTGCCGCGACTTCCCGTTCTAAAAATTGATCTTTATCCCCCGATATAAGCGCTTGCAAAACAGGATGGTCCGGTTGGTAAGTTTGAAAAATAACGTGCCCTGCATGTTCGGCGCGACCAGCACGGCCCGCCACCTGTTCTAATTGTTGCCAAGTGCGCTCGGCGGCGCGTGGATCAGCCCCCGACATGCCAAGATCAGCATCAACCACCCCCACTAAAGTCAGCATGGGGAAATGATAGCCTTTTGTGACAATCTGCGTGCCGATAATGAAATCGACTTGATGTTTTTCGATGGCATCAATCATTAATTTAAGAGACGCGGGTGAAGATATTTCATCGCTAGACATGACCGCAAGGCGGGCATCGGGGAATATTGTTTGTATTTCTTCTGCCACCCGTTCTACCCCAGGGCCGCACTCAACCAAGCTATCATGATCATCACAATTGGGGCATTTTTCTGGTCGTTTTCGATTAAAACCACAATGATGGCATTCAAGGCGATTAAATTTATGATGAGCCACAAGCCAAGCCGAACAATGAGGGCATTCCATACGGTGACCACAAGTGCGGCATAAGGTCAGTGGTGCATAGCCGCGCCGATTTAAATAAAGCAGCGATTGTTCGCCCCGGGCATAATTTTCTTTTAAAGCCAAACATAAAGGCTCACTAATCCAAGAGCCTGCTTTTAATTTATGCAGACGCAGATCGACACTGGACATATGAGGCAATTGCGCCGGACCATGACGCTCCCCTAAATATAACCAATCATATTTACCACTCTCTGCGTTAATAAGTGTTTCAAGGGACGGCGTTGCCGATGCTAAAACCACCGGACAATCCGCTTGCATGGCTCTGACCACAGCCATATCGCGACCATTATACATGACCCCCTCGTCTTGCTTGAATGTTTGCGAATGCTCTTCATCAACAATTAGCAATTTTAAATTTTTCAGTGGTAAAAATAGCGCCGATCTGGCTCCGACAATAACTCGCGCTTCACCGCGAATCGTCGCCCACCACGCGCGGCGTCTTTGGGCGGGGCTCATTTGCGAATGCCAAATCACTGGCGCCGTACCAAACCGTTCGCGAAATCGGTCTAGCCATTGGGCGGTTAGGGCAATTTCAGGTACTAAAACCAAAACCTGTGCGTCTTGATGGCTTAAGGCTTGGGCGATGGCTTCAAAATAGACTTCTGTTTTACCGCTTCCTGTGATCCCTTCAAGCAGGATACATTTATAGGCATCCTCTTTTTGTCGGTTAATGATATGTTGTGACGCCTCAAATTGTTGTTGTGATAACGTCGCCCGTTGCATTTCAATATCGGGATCAATGAAGGATTTTTCACCAAAAACTTGGCATGACTTAAACATTCCTGCTTTAATCATGCCGCGAATAACGCCGTCGCTAACCGCTGCTAAATTGCCCCAGTCTTTGATGGATAAAGGCATGTCAGAAATAGCCGCATCAACTACGCGCTGGCGCGATGCTGTCATTTTTTGTGGTAAATTTTTTGCTAAACTATAGAGGGTTTTCTTTTTCGGTTTATCAAACATTTTAGGGACGCTTAGAGCCATTTTTAAAACAGACCCTAACGGCGATAAAGTATAATGCGCTACCCATTGCACAAATTTCATTAAGCTTATGGGCAAGGCTGGCAAATCCGATTTCCCAATGACATGCTTTAATTTCTCAACAGGAACATTACTTTTTTCCACATCAGTGTTCCAAACCACCCCTTGTAGTTGCCTTCCCGGCAGCGGAACCGTCACAAAATCGCCCTCTTTTACGATGAGATCATCAGAACACAGATAATCCAATACCCCGCTCAGGGGGAGCGGAAGAAGCACTTGTATGCGGTGACTTGGAAAGAGTTCTGACACTTAAGGGGGCCTTATTGATTAATATTTTGCACTATGTTATCGCAATATATCATTGCACCAAAGCTAAAATCAGGGTATCGACTGATATAGGCTTTTTTTATTATCGAAGGACCAATTTACAATGAAATTTTTTATGGATACGGCAGAAATTGACGAAATTAGACCATTAGTGGAAACGGGGCTCGTCGATGGCGTCACCACCAATCCATCGCTTATTATGCAATCTGGTCGTGATATTTTTGAAGTAACCAAAGAAATATGTGATCTTGTAGATGGTCCAGTCAGCGCCGAAGTTGCCGCCACGGATTATGAAACCATGGTTAGGGAAGCGGCGGCCCTCTATGATATAGCCGATAATGTTTGCTTGAAAGTACCGCTTACCAAAGACGGGCTAAAAACATGTAAATATTTCACGGACCAGAAAAAAATGGTCAATGTGACTCTATGCTTTAGCGCAACCCAAGCCTTACTCGCGGCAAAGGCAGGGGCTACATTTATCTCGCCCTTTGTAGGCCGTCTTGATGATATTGCCCATGATGGCATGAGCCTGATCCAAGACATTCGTATCATTTATGATAATTATGACTTTAATACACAAATCTTAGTGGCCAGCACTCGCCATAACATGCATATCCTTGATTCAGCCCTCATCGGTGCTGATGTAGTGACCTTGCCGCCTAAAGTATTGCACCAACTCTTTAAACACCCGCTGACCGATACAGGCCTTGCGGCTTTCTTAGAAGATTGGCAAAAAACAGGTCAATCTATAGCGGATTAAAAATAAAATGTCCCATATAAAACAGAAACTTAGCGATGAAATTGACGCTTCAGAAATTAGAAAATATCTGAAACAACATCCTGATTTTCTGATTAAAAACCCTGATTTATTTAATATTTTGACCCCACCAGATCGCTCGACAAGTGATGAAGTGGTCGATTTTCAAAATATGATGATTGAAAAGATCAAAAACAATCTTAAAGAAATGCAAAATAATCAAGGCAACCTTATTGATACCTCGCGTAATAATTTAACCACACAAGCCCAAGTGCATGAAGCGACTTTAAGTTTGCTTGATGCCGTCGACATTAACCATTTATGCCATATGGTCAGCCGTGATTGGCCTGATAATTTGCATATTGATGTGATCCGCATTTGTTTTGAACAGGACCATAAAACATCTTTCACTGATTTAAAGGAAATTTCCTCTATATCAAAAGGATCGGTTGATAAATATTTAGGAAAAGATGATATCGTTCAACTACGCGGTAATGTTGAAGTATCAGAAGATATTTTTGGACCCGCTAAATCACTCATCAAAGCGGAGGCGTTGATTAAAATTCCTGCCACCGATAGTAATCCGCCCGGAATTCTTGCCTTTGGCAGTCGAGACGCGGATATGTTTTATGCAGGTCAAGGTACCGAACTCTTACGTTTCTTGGGAAAATCATTTCATAAAAGTCTCGTCCAATGGCTCAAAGTAAGCAATTAGATAAAAATCACTATCCTGAGCTAAAGCCCATCATAAAAAGTTGGGAAGATTATTTACAGTCTGAAAAACGCGCCTCCGTTCACACGTATGATGCCTATCTACGCGATCTACAAAAATTTCTTCATTTCTTGAAAGAGTATTTAGGGCACACCCCCACTCAAAATGACCTTAAAAGCTTGAAGCCCGCCGATTTTAGAAGCTATCTTGCCGCGCGAAGAAAAGAAGGGCTTAGCGCGGCCAGTATGGCTCGTGCTTTTAGTGCGGTGCGCGCTTTTTATAAATATTTGCGAAAAACAGATATTTTGACAAATGATGCGATCAATGCCGTCAGCAGCCCTAAACTTCCCACAAGATTGCCCCGTCCTTTAAGCGAGGATATGGCCAAACGTGCCCTTAAAGAAGTGGGCGATTTTGCCGCCCCTGCCACCCAAAACTGGATCGCCCTTCGCGATATTGCCGTACTGACATTATTATATGGTTGCGGCCTAAGGATTGCAGAAGCTCTAAGCCTAAATCTGGGCGACCTTGATAAGGGCGATATCATGACGGTTTTAGGCAAACGCAACAAAGAAAGACTAGTCCCTTTATTACCAGCGGTGACAGAAGCCGTCGATCAATATGTTGAGGCTTGTCCGTTTGATATTAAAAAAAACCAAGCGCTTTTCATTGGTGTCAGGGGAAAACGACTGAATGCCAGAAATATCCAGCTTGCTATGCAAAAAATCCGCCAAGCCCTTGGCCTTCCCTCAAGTGCTACACCCCACGCCCTCAGACATAGTTTTGCCACCCATTTATTAACGGCTGGTGGTGATCTTAGAACCATTCAAGAATTACTCGGCCATGCCTACCTTAGCACCACACAACATTATACAGATGTTGATACAGCTTATCTTCTGGACGTTTATAATAATGCCCACCCCTCTGCGAAGAAGTAATTC
>ERZ890510.652-NODE-652-length-26299-cov-7.058756_pt1 | contig 26299 bp, 26 predicted proteins | sample MGYA00521265_ERZ890510 | MGnify/ENA primary metagenome ERZ890510 (study PRJEB32303, sample SAMEA104408624) | aquatic metagenome | biome: Brackish water; feature: Chemocline; material: water | place: Baltic Sea | collected 2014-10-26T21:54:00 | depth 110 m ... | reverse complement strand
ATCGAGCAAGGGCGTGGCGGGCACACCGCGTTCATCTACGCCAACGAGCGTGGAGTCCGCGAAGCTATCACGTACGCCCAGCTCAAGCGCAAGGTGGAGGCCGTCGCCGCTGCGCTGCGTGGCATGGGCCTCAAGCGTGGGGACCGCCTAACGATCTATATGCCCAACTGCCTTGAAACCGTCTACCTCATGCTCGCTACCGTCCGCATCGGTGCCATCCACTCGGTAGTGTTCGCTGGCTTCGGTGGCCCCGCGCTCGCCGACCGCATCCGCGCCAGTGGGTCGCGCCTCGTCTTCACCGCAGACATCGGCTACCGCAAGGGCGGCACCGTAGACCTCAAGCAACTCATGGACGACGCCCTCGCCCTGGGCTGCGAGACCGTCGAGCATTGCATCACGCTCAAGCGATCCGACAACGACACCAACATGACCCCCGACCGTGACATCTTCTGGGACGATTTCCTGACCAAAGGCCAAGGCCAATCCGGCACCTACGAGGCCATGGAATCCAACGAGCCCGCCTACATCCTCGCGACCTCTGGAACCACCGCCACGCCCAAGCTTGTCGTCCACACCCACGGCGGCTACGCCGTCGGCGTCGTCAACCAGGGGAAATGGTGCTACGGCCTCAACGGCAACGACGTCTGGTGGGCCACCTCTGACCTCGGTTGGGCCGTCGGCCACAGCTATATCGTGTACGGCCCGCTTATGGTCGGCGCCACATCCATCCTCTACGAAGGCACCCTCGACTTCCCTGGCCCAGACGTATTCTGGAGGCTCATCGAGGAGTTCAGCATCACCGGCGTGTTCACGTCGCCCACCGCCGTGCGACTGCTCATGAAGTTCGGCGAAGAACCAGTCAAAGGCTTCGACCTCTCATCCTTGGAGCGTGTCGTCTGCGCAGGCGAAGTCCTCAACCCGCCCGCCTGGGAATGGCTCCAGAAGCGCGTGCTCAACAACGAGATCCCTGTGATCGACAACTGGTGGCAGACCGAGACCGGTGCGCCCGTCATCGGCAACCCGTACGGCATCAACCTCGTCGCCCAGAAGCCCGGTGCCGCTGGAATCCCACTCCCTGGCATGCAGGTCGCCGTCATGACCCCCGAAGGCGCGCTGTGCGAGCCTGGAGAGAAGGGCATCCTCGTCATCAAGCAGCCCTTCCCCAACCTCACGCCGACCATCTGGAACGACCCTGATCGTTACGGCAACGACTACTGGGAAAAGGTCCACGGCGTCTACTTCACCGGTGATCTCGCCTCCATCGACGAGGACGGCTACGTCTGGTTCTCTGGTCGCGCCGACGAAGTCATCAAGATCGCTGCCCACCGTATCGGCACCATCGAGGTGGAATCCGCGTTCCTCAGCCACGACGCCGTCGCCGAGGCTGGTGCTACAGGCCGCCCCGACGACTTGCGCGGCGAGGTCATCTCCGCGTTCATCGTGCTCAAGAACGACCGCCAACCCAGTGACGAACTGCGCACCGAACTTACGGCAACCGTACGCCGCGAGCTCGGCCCCTTCGCTGTCATCGGCGAGATCAACTTCGTCAAGATGCTGCCCAAGACCCGCTCCGGCAAGATCATGCGTCGGGTTCTGAAAGCCGTCACCATCGGCTCCGATCCTGGCGACATCACCACCATCGAGGACGAAGGCTCCGTCGAAGAGGCCCGCGAAGCCTGGCTCCAACTCAAGCGTGGCGTGGACTAGGCCTAGCGCCCGCCACGCCCTACGTCCGCAGGCCGAACCGCGCCGTCATCCGCCGACGCTTCAACAGTTCGTGCGCCTTCGTCGAGGCAAACCAAGCCATGCGTCCGGTGGTGCGGCCATCGGAGTGTAGGTGTAGCTCGGTCAGGAATTTCAGCAGGAACAACGCCCCCTCTCGGGGCGTCACGGGCAACTCTGGCGCAACAGCGATCGGCGCCCAGTCGCCAGGTGCCTTCAGCACAGCTTGCGCCAACTCGCCGTCGTGAGTTCCCCACTGGCGGGCGACCGCTAACTTCGGGCCATCCACGTTGGCCGTCAGCCAGCGCCAAACGTCGAGATCATCGCCACGACCGACCAGCACAACGCAACTCGCCGCAGCCAGCGCCTCGGCATGCGCCGTCAGTTCGCCAGCCTCTGCGATAGTGATGGCCTGCCCATTGGCGAGCGCCACGCCACGCTTGGCGAGCACACTCAGCAGGCGATTCGAGACACCCCACTCCCAACCCTCCGCATTGCCGGTCATATCCACCAGGAGAAGAACCAATGGGCGCTCGATTGCACTTGTACTAAGCACTAGCTAACCCCCGAGCCCAGCCGCAGCTTCGCGTTCGTGGCGCTTCCAGAACCGGATCAACGCCACCAGCGTCCACAGTGCTTCGACCCCCAAGATCGGGTACGCCTCAACCATCGCACTGTACGTCGCCGTCGCAGCCGAAGCCGCCGCGAACAAAAGCACGAACCACTTCGAGCGCGCTTCCTGCCAGTACGCAATCAACATGACCGACACGGCGACGGTTCCAAACACTGTAAGCATGCCTCGCATGTTACGCCGCCGCTTCTATTCCCGAAGGCAGACCTAGACGGTCGGGCCCGCGACAAACGTCTCGCGCACCTCTTGGTGCCCGCCGTTCATCGCCGTATTGGTCCCGGTGCCTTCCACGACTAGCCGCAAAGCCGATGCCGTATGCCGTTGCGAGCGCGCGATGTCTGCCGGGTTGATGATCTGTAGGTTAGCCAGCAACGTCGCCGCCGCCGATGGTCGCCCCTGCAGGCCAGGGTTTGCGAATATCAGCACGCGGCGTTCAGCCTGGTCCATATCAACCAGATCTTTGGCCCGATAAAGCAGTGGCCTAAAATCGCTCCATCGCCACAAGAACGGCATCGCTGCGAGAACACGGATCATTGTCCGGCCCACTCACGGTCCCCAATGCCTACAATGGCGTCGAACATCCTCCGTCGAACTGGAGAGGCCCCATCCGCTCCGCAGCAAGCAGTACAACCAACATTGAGCGAGCCATCGAATTGGGGTGGCTCGTCGCGATAGCCCTGGTTCCAATAGCCGCGCTACCTGAGGGAACGATAGCAGGCTTCATCGGCAGCCCGAAAGTGTTCCTCCTTCGCAGCCTAGCGATAGCGCTAGCGGCGCTAGCTACGGTGGGCTGGCTAACGACCTCTGCAGCGTTCGCCAACGCTGCGCTACCGCCAGGCCAACGTGTGCGGGCGCTGTTCGTCGACTTGATTGCGCGTCTACGTGCACAACCGGTGGTGCTCGCCGCGCTGGCAGTACTGGCGGCCAGCCTCATCTCCTTCTTGTTCTCTCCAATCAAGAGCATCAGCTGGCCCGGTTTCGAGCCGGGCTTCGACAGCTACTCGCTCCTGAGTTTGTTGTCGTACCTAGTACTGTTCGGTGTTATCGCCGCGCACCTGCGTACGGAGGCCCAACTCCGCCGCCTCTTGTGGGTGCTAACGGGCGCCGCCGTCCTACTTGGAGCCTACGGAGTAGCCCAACGATTCGGGATCGAGCTCTTCAAGGATGAGGCCCTATCCTCAGGGAGGGTCACCCTAACGTTCGGGAACCCTATCTTCGCCTCAGCCTATATGCTGATGACGATTCCTCTGACTCTCGCGTTATGGCAGTCCTATCGGACTCATTACACGACAGCCGTGCACACAGCTTTGGGTGGCGCGCTCGTATCCTTTCAGGTCTTCGCCGCCGTCTTCTCATTGAGCCGTGGGCCTAACATCGCCCTGGCGTTCGGGCTCATCATATTCATCGCTCTCGTGGCGGGGGTCTATGGACGAAAACCGGCAGTGGGCCCAGCGGGCAGCATCGGCTTAGCGTTAGCGTTTGTACTTGCGATGAACTTTGTTCCAGTACCCGGTCTGGCAGATTCTTCCTCACAGTTGGGAGACCGAGCTTCTACCATAGGCTCCGAACTAGGAGGAGGTCTGGCGGGGCGGTACATCATCTGGGAGAAATCGTGGGAGCTCTTCACCGCGATCCCTTGGGTTGATAACGATCGCTACTCTGAGCTGCCCAGCTTGCCGCTCCCGCGACTGCGGCGGATATTCGGGTACGGTCCGGATCTTTTCGGGGATGTCTACCAGATCGCTGGCGGCGCGGGGGAAGGCAACGGTGGCGGAGCGCTAGCTCGCCATGCCCACAACTTCCCTCTGCACACACTGGTGGAATTGGGGCTACTCGGCTTGCTAGCCTACCTCGCGTTGATCGCAGCGGTAGCGTACGTACTGTTCGGGTTCCTGCGCTCGGCACGCCACGCGGCAACTCCATCGCTCGTCGGGTACCTCACGATCGGGATGTCCACAGTTCTGGCTGCCCGCCTACTTGAGCAGATGGCTGGCAAAGCGCAGATTTCCGATCTCGCGCTCTCGTGGACGCTGGCAGGCGTAGTTGCGGCCCTGGCCGCGATGCAGGCGCAGTCGACAGCTTCCACTGTTAATCCTGGCAACCGGCGCGCAACGCCGCCCACCCCGAAAAGGCGCACCCGGACGAACCTCGGTCGGCAGCCCGACCTCAAAGGCACAACGATCCTCAGCGCCTTGGTCGTGGGCGCGGCGATTATCGCGTGGTGGCAAGTGCCGCTTGCAGAGGCACAATCACTCGTGCTGTCGGCCCATGGCGTGAACGCCGGGCTTGAAGGGAATTCCATCCTGGCCGGAGAGTTGTTCAATGAGGCTATCGATGTCTCCCCCGGTGTCACGGTGTCGCGCCTACTTTTGGTGCAGGGGTTGGTAAACGCCGCCGATACCGACCCCGACCCCGTATCTGCAAAAGCGGCGCTCGACGCCGCATACGACATCAACAATGGCACGAGGGACCGCCACCCAACGAGCTACCGCGCTTGGCAGTTCGCTGGGCGCATCAGCGCTGCGCAGGCGCAATTGGACCCAAACCTCTGGAGTGTCGCCATACACGACAGCCAAGTAGCGGCACATCTCAACCCTGGTCAGTGGGTTTCTCTTGAGCAACTCAGTTGGGTGCGCGCCCTATCAGGCGACTCGGAAGGCGCGCTTGAAGCCGCTCGCGCGGCTAAAGGGCTCGGGGCGGAAACCAACGCAGACGCATACCGCACCTATTATCTTGAAGCCCTGCTCGAGGGACAGCGCGGAAACTTCGCAGCATCCGACGCGGCCCTCGCCGTACTCGAGACTTTTGACCGTCCGAACGTCCCCATCCTAGTCGACGAGATCAGGGCGCTCCCCCGATAAGCTGATCGCCGATTCGGTCTCTCCACCTGCCGCGACGACAGCATCGCCAGCAACACCACTCCCGTGTAGAACAGCAGCGTTGTACCCAGCAAGAGCGCGAAGAGTCGCAGGGAGAGGTCGCCACTGGCCTCTCATGAAGAATAGCTTCCGCATTCTGGCACCATAGCGGGCCAGCAGACCGCACCGTGCGCGGTACAATCAGCGAGATGTCCGCTCTATGGCAACCCCTATGATCGAACCACGCGTTCCCGAACGATTGGGCCTCGAGGTCAGCTTCGTCCGAGCACGATGGCTGGGTGCTGTTGCGCTCGCGGTTCTGCTGCCGCTCGCAGGCTTCCCGCTTGCCGCGACAATCCCATTGGTCGTCCTGATAACGGCCGGCAACGCCGTCGTTTGGCGAACCGCGGTTCGTGTCCAAACGCTCACTGGCCAACGTCGGCTTGGCGTCGCTGCCGTGACGCTCGATGCGGTCGTCGTCCTGGGTGCTGGCCTCGCCGCCGAACCGAGCGCTGCCGCCACTACGCTCGGAGCATTGCTGATCGTCGTTGCCGAGGCCTCCGTGCGCTTCGCTCCCGCCAAGGCGATGGTTGCCACCGGTATCATCATCGCGAGCCTGGCAATGGTCATGGGCTTACGTGACGTGGTCGTAGACGATCCGTTCAACGTCGCTCAGTTCGCGGTGATCGCGCTCCTATCCCTCTTAGCCGGCACCATGATCGGCTCCGCCGTCCGTGAGGTGTACCGCCATCGCGTTGGTGGCCCTACCCCAGACGCCGTTACCGACGAGCCAGCAGTACCGCAAGATGTCGAAGATCAGCTAACGCCGCGTGAGCGGCAGGTACTCGCCCTCATCGTCCGTGGCTACTCCAACGCAGGGATAGCCGCAGCATTGGTGATTGAACCGAAGACCGTCAAGAACCACATCAATCGCATCTACAGCAAACTCGAGATCAACAACCGGTACGAAGCGATCACAGCCGTACTTGGTCAACGACGAGAGCAGGGCTAGCCGGGCTCCATCGTTGCAACTTCGCACCGCAAAATCTAAACCCACGGTGACTCATGCCTGATAAGTCAATCGTTTACATCTCTCCCGGCCACATGGATCCCGATTACACATTGGAGAAGGCAGGGCTCGGCCCTGACGTCGACCTCCGCGTGATGCAGAATCCCGACCGTGGCTACATGAATGGCGCCGACGCACGCGAGGCTGACGCGATCATGACTTGGCGCACGAGGATCGATGCCAAGGCGATCGACCAACTTGAGCGCTGCAAGCTCATCGTCCGCCTCGGGGTGGGCTACGACTTCGTCGACGTCGAGGCCGCTGCCAGGAAGGGCATCCCCGTCGCCAACGTACCCGACTACTGCACCAACGAAGTCGCTGACCACACGTTCGCGCTGCTGCTGGCCATATCCCGTGGCTTGCCTGCGTACATCGACAGCGTGAAGCAGGACGCCGACCGCTGGGAGTGGTCGGCTGCGGGCCGCCTATTCCGAATGACAGGCAAGACGCTGGGGATCATCGGCCTCGGCCGGATCGGCACGGCCGTCGCGCTCCGGGCGAAGGCGTTCGGCGTGGATGTTGCGTTCTACGACCCGCACACCCGCGACGGCATGGAGCGGTCGCTAGGCCTGCGCCGGCTGGAACTCGACGACCTGCTCGCGCAATCCGACTACCTGACCGTGCACACACCGCTGACCGACGAGACTCGCGGGATGGTGAACTCAGAATTCCTGGCCAAACTCAAGCATGGGGCGTACTTGGTAAACACATCACGGGGCGGAGTGCTGGATGCCAACGCTTTGGAGGTCGCACTGCGCGAGGGGCGCGTCGCGGCCGCCGCGCTGGATGTGATGCCCACAGAGCCACCTGACCCCGAACTGGGGCTGATCAAAGCGTGGCGTGCCGGTGAGGAATGGGTGAAGCACCGATTGATCGTCACCCCTCACTCCGCGTTCTACAGCGAAGAGGGCGAAGTCGACATGCGCGTTAAAGCAACGGCGACCGTCCGCGAAGTGCTGGACGGCCTGCCTGCTCGTAACGTCGTCAATATGTAACGCGGTGAACGCGTCTGGCTAAACGCCCAGGAGCGACTCCATGTCGGCTTCTTCGGTACCAGATACGACCGATTCGATCATCCTTTTCAACTCGTCGCTGATGGGTAACTCGCCTGTGCCTTCCTTGAGCATCTCGTTGATCGATTCGAGCACCTCGCGGTACTCTTTGGCGATTTTGTACCACTCGACAAGCTGCTGTTGCAGTAGGTTGTTGAGTGCGGAGACCTCTCGCGCGCGTTGGTCGAGTTCTGCGTCCCGGTCGGATAGATTCCCACGCAGCTTCCGCTCATTGCGGAAGTGATCGTTGAGCTCCTTCGCGTAGATCGCGATCTGCTCTTTGTTCAACTCTTCGAAAGTTCGGGCTGTGCTTCGCGTCGCCTGCTGTTCGTCACTCATGGATCCCCCCAACTACTTGGCCGTGTGGGCCTAGACTGCGAGCATTTCCTCGGCCTTATCGAGAAGCGCCTTCGGGCTGAAAGGCTTGGTGATGTAACCGTCGGCACCCACGCTCAGCGCGGTCAGCCTATCGGCGTCCTGAGACATCGCAGTGAGCATGATTATCTTGATGTGCTGGGTCTCAGGATTTTCCTTGATTTCCCGGCAGACCTCGATACCGTTTTTCTTCGGCATCAGAAGATCCAAGAACATCAGATCTGGCATCTGCGCCTTGCACACCGCAATCGCTTCCTCGCCGTCAGAGGCCATGATGAGCTCATAGTTGTCCTCGATAGCCAGCGTCGCCTCAGCCAATCCCAAGACGCTCTGTTCGTCGTCGACCAGGAGAACCCGCTTCGTCATACTTGACTCCTGTACAGTGCTCAACCAGCGTAGGGGGATTTACGCTCGACGCCCAGCGGGATGACCCGCAATTCGACTACCAGCGCACACCAACAGCATAAAAAGAGGGTGGCCGATGGGCCACCCTCTTTGGTCTGAAACAGACTGGACTATAGTCCAGGCGGAGCGAACTTAGTGAGCGAGCATCTGCTCGTAGTTGGTTCCCATTACCTCGACAACTGACTTGCCAGCGATGACATCCTTGGCCATCGCCGCTTCACGCGCCACGATGGTCTCAGCCTCCGGAATGACCTCCGCCACTCGCTCGGCAGGAATGACCACGATCCCGCTGTTGTCAGCGATGATGTAGTCGCCAGGTCGAACCGCCACGTGGGCGATCTCGATCTGCTCATTCGTCGACTCTTCGATGATCCGGTTGCGCGCCGTCAGCGGCGTGCGACTTCGAGCGAACAACGGCAATCCCAAATCATGCGCCTCATCGACATCACGGCTCGCGCCGTCGATGATCACGCCAGCTATCCCCTTGGTCGAGGCAGCTGTCGAAAGTATCCCACCCCAGCCTGCTGCATCGGCACGTCCACGGTGGTCAATCACGATGATGTCGCCAGGGTCTGCGGCCACCACCGCAGCGGTGCACAGGTGCCTGGTGGACGTCTCGCCGGGGCCCTTGGTCTTCAGTCGAACCGTCACGGCGCGGCCCGCGATACGGCCCACTGGGTACAGCGACGGGATCCCGATCACCGTGCCCTGGATACCAAGCTTGTCCTGCGCGTCTGACACGGCACAGGTGTCGAGCTTCCGAAGACGCTCAACGAATTCATCAACTGCCATTGTTCTCTCCTTCAGTCACTATCAGGAGCTCGCCAGAACGAACTCTATCCCACGTACGCGGTGAACTGGATCTGCAGTTGCATCGCACCGGCGAGCGCGTCGTACTGGATCGTGTGGCGGGTCGGGCGGTTCTCCTCGTCGGGGAACATGGCCACCCATTCCTTGTTGATCACGGGGCGCGCCTCACGTGCCTTCACGTACACGTTCATGTGACAGATGTCGTCCGTTGTGCCGCCAGCAGCCGCCATGATGCGGCGGACGTGCTCGAACGCCCACTTGGCCTGTCCTTCGACATCTTCGACGACCGTGCTGGTCTCGGGGTCCATGCCCGACACACCACCGGAAGTCACGATAGGTCCGGTCATGGTCGCCGGCGGGATCGGCTGATCGCCGTGCCAGTTACCGGGGATGTGGAGTACTTTTCTCGACATGTTTGTCTCCTCGAATGCCCATAGAAATAGAGGGTTTGGCGGTTGGAATTCACCCTGGCCGCGCGGCGGCGAGTATAGGTGGGGCACCTAGGGGTGTCAAACAGATAAACGGCCTCGAAATAGGGCCCGAACACGACTACGTCGCGGGGGTTGAGCGGGCTGCTTCTGGCTGCTCAAGAGCCTCCGCTGCCTCCATCGCCGTCACCAATCTCTCGGCGTTGCGAACCTGCTTGCTCAGGCCGAAAACCAAGCCGGTCGCGATCAGCACGCCGACGCCGCCAACGCCGATGGCGAACGGTGTACTCGTGAGCCCCGCGATGAACCCTGCTTGCAATGCACCCAGCGGAGACAAGCTCCACATGATGCCTCGTAGGCCCATGACTCGGCCTCTGAATTCCACAGGAACCAAGAGGTTCAACAGCGTGTTCGCACCGATCTGGAAGATTGAGTAGAGCGCGCCAGCCATGGCTGAAAGCACTCCGGCCAGGATGGCCCAACCGAGCACTCCACTGATCCCGAACCCGATGATCGCCAGTCCCATGAGCGTCGCACCACCACCGATGAGCTTCGCGCGATCGACGCTGGCACCGTAGGACGCCGCGATGATGATGCCAGAGACACCGCCGATGCCACTGGCAACGTACAGGGCGCCCACGCCGGACGGGCCCAGGCCAAGGCTGTCCTTTGCAAAAGCGGGCATCAGTTGCTGATAGGAAAGACCGAAGTAGCCGATGGAGAAGCTGAGCCCGAGCAACAGCAAGAAGATCCGCTGCTTAGCGACAAAAGCCAGACCATCGACGATATCGTGGAACAGCGTCGCACCGCCCGCTCGCTTGATCTCAGGCATACGCACGAACATGATTGCGATTGACATGGAGGCGAACCCGGCAGCTATAACCGCGAAAGAGATGGCCGCGCCCAATCGATCATCACCCGAAACGAAACCAACCACCGCAATGATTCCCATGGAGACCCCAGGCCCGATCACTCGTGTGCCATTCCAAGCCCCCTGGTTGAGCGCTGTGCCCGCTAGGTATTGGCTACGTGGGATCAAAGCAGGCCACACGACACGACGAGCTGGCTGGTCGAAAGAAGTTGCGATTCCTATCAGGAAAGCAATGATCACGATGTGCCAGACGGTGACGACATCAGTGAGCACCAACACCGCCAGCAGGCTGATCAGCAGCGCCGCGGCTCCTTCGCCCATCATGATCATGCGCCGGGGGTTGAACCTATCAGCAAGTGCGCCAGCGACCAAGTTGAAGATCAGCCCAGGTATCGCCTGAGCCGCGCCAACAAGGCCGAGCGTTAGCGGCTCGCCCGTGATATCAAATACAAGCCACCCCTGCGCGGCCATCATGCCCTGGTGGGACATCACACTCGCCACGAGGCCCAGGTAATAGATTCGGTAGTCGCGATGTTTGAGGACGGATAGGAACGCAAGTCGTTTGCGTAAACTCTGAATCACCCCACAACAGTACCCCCGCAACGCCGATCACGTCGAGGCCTCTACGCCGTCGCCCCCAGCAAACACTCACTCCGGGTGTACGCTAGTCCCGCCACCCATTCATCGATGGCTGATTCGTCACCCCGAATCCAAGCCTACTCTGTCCCCCTTCTGTCCCCCTAAGGAACCCTCGCGCCATCCATGCTTAGCAACGCAACGCAAAACGCACGATTTCGCGGCTGGTACATCGTCGCCCTGATGCTCGGCCCACGGGCGGGCGGCACCGGCACATACATCCTAGGCAGCACCCTGTTCGTGATCCCCCTGGAGAACGACCTCGGCCTGACCCGCAGCATGTCCGCACTGCTGTTCGCGTCCGGCTCCATGGTCGCCGGTCTAGCAGCCCCCATCAGCGGAGCGCTCATGGACCGCTATGGCCCCCGGTCGATGCTCCTCGGCTCCGTCATCGTCTCCGCCCTTGGCTACGTACTGCTCGCCATGTCGGCCAACATCCTCATGGTGTACATCGTCTTCGTCGGGATCATCAGCCCTGTCATCCTCAACGTCGCCTTCAACGCATCAGCAGCGTTCGTCAACAACTGGTTCAGTCGCTACAAAGCCACCGCCATGTCCGTACTGCAAGTTGGCTCCGGTGTCGGCGCCATCATCATCATCCCAACGCTCGCGTTCGTCATGGATAGCTGGGAGTGGCGCGCGGCGGCCATCGCTGCCGCAGGCTTCGTGCTCGTCCTTGGGCTTCCGGCCGCCTGGTTCTCGCGAGACACACCGGAAGAGCTTGGGTTGCTCCCCGACGGCGAACCTTTCTCCGCCACCCGTCCGACCACAACCGTTACCGAGCCGACCGCCAAGGAGGCGTTCAAGACGCCAACGTTCTGGTTCATGGTTTGTGCGGTCATGGCGTTCGGAGGAGCGCAGGTCGGGATGCAGATCCACTTCGTCCCCATCATGGTATGGAAAGGGATCGACGAGGTTCAGGGGGCGCTGGTGCTAACCGTCATGGCGCTAGTCAGTACGCCTGCGGTGCTCGTCATGGGGCCCCTCGCCGACCGGTTCGGTCGACTACCCGTTGCGGGCGCGAACTCACTGATCGTGGCGCTCGGAGTGATCCTGCTGAACCTCAGTGGTCCCGTGTGGAGCATCTGGGGTGCCGCACTCATCATGGCGCCGAACTTCGGTATGTACCCCCTGATCTGGGCTGCGCTCGGCCATGCCTTCGGTCGCAAAGCGTTCTCCACCATCAGAGGCACCGTGATGGCGTTGCAGGTCGGAGGCAGTATGGGCATGCCCATACTCGCAGGCGTGCTGTTCGACCGCACCGGCAGCTATGGCTCCATGCTATGGATCATCGCAGGCCTATGGCTCACGGCGGCCGCCTTGCTATTCCTAGCGCCGAGCAAGAGCTACGTACGTGTCTCCCAATCGACCGTGGACGCTTAACACGGAACGGGCTAGCCACGCTGGCTAGCCCGCTACTGAATCTATGGTGTAGGCCGGAAGCTAGAGCTTCTCCTCCGAGTACAGAACCTCATCGGGGAAGATCTCATCCAGCGGCATCTTCTTCGAAGACAATCCCTGTTCAAGCGAGAACGTCTGAGCCATGTCAAACGCTTTAGCGTTCGCCTTGATTCCGTACGGGAATGGGTCGCGCCCGAAGACGTCAGTGACTTCCTTCAAGTACTGCCCACCGAAGACCATCAGCGTCGGTTGTTTCTCCTGCAATCGTTGGATCGCGAGTTCCTTCGCCTTGCGGAAGCCTTCCATCAAGCTCACCGCAACCCACGGGTGCTCCTTCAAGATGCTCTCGCGCACAACCGTAACGTGGTGCGGCGGGTAAACCCCGTGCTTCTGGAAGAAGCGGATCCCCTCTGCTCGGGGATCCGAGAACAGAGTCGTGAAGCCATCGTGACCTGACAGGTCTTTGCGTTGCCTATCGATTCCTGAGCCAGGGACCATCACCAGACCGATCGACGCGTCCAACTCGTCGGCCAAGTACATGGTGCCGAAATCCGTCTCGGCATGCTTGAGCACCAGATCCTTAGGGAGCCCAAGACCCGCTGCCTGAGAGGCACCCGTGTGGCTCATGTGCTCGCCACGCTCCTGGTACCACGTCATCTCCTGTGGCTCGATGCCCCACTCCAGCTTCAAGATACCCCGCGTCCACAACCCCACCGACTGCTGGTAGTCCTGGATACCGAAGCGCTTGCCGCGCAGATCCTCAGGGTGATCCTGGGCGATCCCAGAAGCCTTGCGGATGTACACGTTCGTGTAGGAAAACGTTCGATTATGGAAGACCGGGAGCATCCGGTAAGGGAAACCCTGCGGTCGCATCCGCAGATACGACGACATGGACATCTCCGAAACGTCGTACCGGTTGAACTTGATCTGATCGTAAAAGACCCGGGGCACCGCACCCGGCATCCCTTGATAGTCGAGCGTGACACCATCGACTTTGACCTCGCCGTCGATCAGGGGCAGTACTCGGTCATAAGCCGTTATCGCGAAAGACAGGTCTAGGTTCGCCATCGTCGCACCTCCAGCGCTTGATGCGGCGCATCATACATCCTGCGCGCGAGAATACCAGCGCCGCCCACCCCTACCCGCCGAGGACTAGGGGGCTAGCCGATTTCCAACGTATTGAATGCTCCACGCTGCATGGCGGCCGTGCTCATCAGCTGGCCCAACACTGCCTGCGCCTCAGGCCGGCGAACGTCCAGCGATGACACAGCCACCGCACGGTACAGCACACCGCTGGGCACCCGCGTCTCCACCGAGCCCCCCACCTCAGGCAACTCAACGCCAAGCGCCATCGCCATCAGCTTCGCTTGCATCTCACCCACCCCAGAAGCGTGAGTCTTCGTAAGCGCGCGCCCCTCGTGCAGCAGCGTCACCCCGCTCTTCGTGCGGCGCAGCGTCACCGGCTTCTCGCCACCGGGCCGATTCAACACCTGCTCGGCGTAGTCCTGTGCTTTTCTACGGGAGATAGCCATGAGGCGCCTCGCAAGATTCCTAGCTGTGCTCTAGCAGCATAAAGTTATTCGACAAGTGCGGCCAGGCGAAGCCCGCCCGACGGATCGCGCGGGGAACCAAGTCCAGGCTGACAGGCGAAGTCGCCCGCAATACCCGCCAGAGCGGAACGCCAACCAGGGCTGGATCGCGCCGCTTGAGCAGCGGCAACCTGCGCACGAGATCTACGAGGTTAACCGCTACTTCCATCCTCGCATAGCCCCGATTCTGCTCAACCTCACGCACCCGAAGCCCGGCTTCAGCCGCGATATCCGCGTATTCCTTTGGGGAGCGATACGCGACCTGATACTCGCCTGTCTTCATCTCAACGCGCCCTGGCCCGCTGGACTCGCGCAAGATGATGGGGCCATCGGGGACGAGCTTGGCGACACGGGCGAGCAGTTGGACAGCGTCTTCGCGATTCAGGTACATCAGCAATCCACCGAAGAAGGCCCCTTGGAACGTGCCCTCGATGGGCACCTGCAAACAATCACCTTGAACGATCTCAACGTTCGCCATCTCCCGCAGTCGCTCGCGCGCGTCAGTCACCATGTTGGCGCTTTGCTCGATCCCAACGACCCGCCCATAACGCTGAGCGAAAAGCGCCGACCACGCGCCGCTGCCGCAACCTACGTCCAGCACTGAGGCGTCCGCACCTAGGTTCCCGAACCAACGTTCGACCACCTCACGTTCGAGGGCGAATCGATCGTCGACACAACTTTGCGGCAACCCCTGCTCGTGGGCCATGTACGAGGCCGCTGCGGCCGTGCCAGCGGTGCGATCCCAATAGCGGCGCACCGCCTCATAATCCAAGCGCTCGTTCATCTCAATCACCTTCTCGCAGGATGGTATCCTGCCTCCACTCACCCGGCCTGATCTGGCCACAATTGGCCCCCGACCGACGGGTGAAGGCCTCACACATCGACCCGGTCAACCACCGGGGTCTGGATACAACTCGATTAGCACCCCAAGCGGCAAAGCCCCGCTCATCATCAGCTACTTCTTCGATGCAGCGAACCTAGCCACCCTAGCCGGTCTCCTCAGCAGCATTGCAGCAATCACCTTTGCCGTGAACGGAGAGTTCCACGCAGCCGCCATCGGCCTCGTCCTCGCGTTCTTCTTTGACGGCATCGACGGCCCCATATCCAAGCGCATCCCCGGCCGTACCGACAACGACCGCGCGTTCGGTGCCAACATAGACTCACTCGTCGACATGGTCGGTGCGGGAGCAACCCTTGCAGTCGTGCTGCTCGCCTACGGTGATTTTGCCATTGGCTACGTACCGGGAGCATTCGCCATCGCCGGTGCCGCAGCCCTACGGCTCAGCTACTTCAACGTATATGGGCTAGCACCCGGCACCACGCGGTACGTCGGCCTGCCCACGGACCAAGCCATCATCGTTATCGCCGCTGTGCTGCTACTCGAAGGGCAGTTGGATAGCGACGTGTTCTCCGTAGTCTTGTACGGCACCGTCATCGGCGTGGCCGCACTGATGGTCAGTCCGCTGCGCATACCCAAATTGGTCGGCGTGTCGTTCTACGCCTTCAATGCCCTCGCCTTCGCGATCGCTGCGGGCCACGCAGCGCAACTCTTCGCCTAGCGTCGCTCTAGCGAGCGAGCGCTGTCGGTGTGTCTAGGTCTACATTGCGAGACCACTGCCAGCGGCGCATCCGCTCCGTGTCAGCGAGATCCTCAACGGTGTCGATCTCAGCCCACGCCCGCAGGCCCGTGTGCACTACACCCATCCGCATCGTTTGGTCAGCGATGGCATCCGCGATCGCCATCTCGTAGTAATCGTCGGTTGCACCCTGGGCGATATAGGCCCCCAGCGCTGGCATCAGATCGTCGCTGATCGCCTCGTACGAAAACTTGTAGATGTTCACAGTCTTGAGTGCGGTGCGGTAGTCGAAGCCCAAGGACTGTTCGCGCTTCAGCACCATCGCGTCTGCTGCATGCCCTCGCGCGAGGATGACCGTCCCGTTCATGAACGACTGGAAACGATCCACCACCGCAGCGTTCTCGTAGGGCGCATCAAGCACGTCCATTAAGAGTTCAGGCTCGAAGATCAGATCCCCCTCGAGCAGCAGCACGTCGTCCGTGATCTTCGTGCGTGCCAGCCAGAGCGAGTAGATGTTGTTCGTGCGGTCGTAGATCTCGTTCTCTACGTAGGTGATCGACAGGTTCCGGTACCGCGAACCGATAGTGTTGCGTACCTGGGCTGCTAGGTGGCCCACGACGATGACGCACTCCCGCACGCCAGCCGCGCACAGTGCCTCAAGTTGATATTCGAGGATAGGCTTGCCCTGCACCTTCACCAGGCACTTGGGCCGATGATCGGTCAGCGGGCGCAACCTGCTCCCTTGCCCGGCTGCAAGAATGATGGCTTGCATCGTTGACTCTACTTTCTCGCAACTTCTGGCGTGGGCGTTTTACTCGCCATGCTCAGCAAGGTGCGTACCAACTCTTCGTTCTCGGCGGCCGTTCTGGATGCGATCCTGAAGAATCGACTGTCCAGTCCACCCTTTCCGCTGCAATCGTTCACCAGAACGCGGAACTCATCGAACAAGCGCTCAGTCACGCCAGTCCCCGTCAGATCCGGGCCCGTCCTGCACAAGATGTAATTTCCGTGGGTCGGGTATGGCTCCATCCAGGGCACCGCTTGCAGCTCCCGGTAGAACGCCTGTGTCGCCGAGCTCACCTGGGCGCAGGACTCTACGAATTGCGATTCGTACTCGGCCATGTTCTCCAGGAAGAACTGGGCGAACGAGTTGATGCTCCAGATCGGCACCTCAGCCCTCAACCTCGCGATGAACCGCTTATCGCCTGAAACCGCGTATCCCAGGCGAAGCCCGGGAACGCCGTAAGCCTTCGACATACTGTTCACGATCACCAAGTTCGGAAACTCGTGGATCAAGTGCGCCACGCTCAGTTCCCGGTAATCTGGCCCGGCGAAGTACAGGAACGACTCGTCCACCAAGACCATGTCCAGATCTTCGAACGCCCGAAGCATCCGAACGACATCGTCCCGCGCAACCAGCGTGCCTGCGGGGTTGTTGGGCTGCACAAGCACCACCGAGTCCGCCCCGGACTCCCGCACATGCGCGATGAACCCATCGACATCCAGCTTGAAATCCGGCCCCATCGGGTAGGAACTCACCTGCTTGCCCTGCGTCTCCGCGCGGTTGCGGTACTCGTCGAACGTTGGGATGGGTATCGCGAGATGCTTCACCCGCAGACTCGTAACGGTGCTGATGAACTCACTCGCGCCGTTACCCACCACCAACTCATCGTCGGTGAGCCCCAACGGCTCCGCGACCAATGACGATAGGTGTCGATTGGTCGATGGGTATGACCCCACCAAACGCGCGAGGTTAGCGGACAGCGAGTCAAGGAACTCTTGTGGGGGGAAATAGCGGTTCGTCATGTAGCAGAAATCCTGGATATCGAAATTCCAGAACCCCCCGTACATCGAAGAGACCGCTCGGACGTCAGACGCCATGCATCTTCTCCGGTCGTTTGGTTGTTGAATGGTGGATCCGCCGATTCGGCGAAGTCCTAAATGACGGCCAATACGAGCCTCGCCAAAGGCAAAGCGCTTCGCAGAATGGCAGTAAGTGGAATGACGACCGAACAACAGCACAGTGCTATTGAGGCGGTCGCAGAAAGAGACGCCGGGCATTCAGCCCGCGAATGAACCGCTAGGCAGGAGGTTCGCCTGCCTTTGGGTGGGGTGCGTGGCGCAAACAGCGCCGCAGAGGGAGGGAAGTGATGTCAGCTAAACCCAGAGACAACACTCGTCGGGAGCCTACTGAACCCACATCGGCACGGGAACAGCACCAGAAAACTATTGCAGAAGAGCTAATCAAACGGAACGGTAACCTCGGGCTGTGCGCCCAGGCGAGTCTACACGGGGGACTAGGGTTGTCAAACTCGCCCTAGGAGTGAGCGTGCCCGTATTATGGGCCATTCCGCTCCTGAAACGGGCCTGCGGCCAGATTGGCTACTTATAGCGCTCTTTGCGAAGAAACTCGCCGAACATCTCAGTGTGCTCCCGCATCGCGCCGGGCCGATGGCCGATGTGCCAAGCGTTGCAGAAGTCGCACTGGTACGGCTCGATGTACGCGCCGCCATTCACGCCACGGAGGCCATTCGCCGCCGCCTGCGCCTCACCGGACGACCCATACCGGCGCTTGCCCTCGCACTCTTTTCGTCGAAGCCTTCGCTTGCTAGCCATACTCGCCAGTCTACGCTCAGCCAACGAAAGGGGCAGGCCTTTCGGCCTGCCCCATAAATCTATCAAGTAACACCAGCCACCGCCGAGCGGCAGCCAGTGGGTGCAGGGAGTACCCTGCCTTCAGACGGCGCACTCGCCCTCGCCGCGCTCGAGCTTGTACAGGATCGTCTTGCCCCAGTCCATGTAGGAATCCAGGTTCTCCTTGTTCAGCTTGCCCACCTCGCGGAACTTGCCGAGCAACTCCTCGAACGGAGCAACCCCTACGCGATCCACGAAGTCGTTGAACTTCTCACCGTCAGAGCGCTCGCTCTGGTAGTACGACAGCACGTCTGTCAGCATCTCCGGCACGCGCTTGGCAGGCACCTTCGTCTTCACACGATGACCGAACCGCACATCGTCCGCGTTCCCGTAATTACCGGCCAGGAACAACTCGTACGCCGGAACCTGATTGCCATCGCCCTTGGTCGCTGCGCCGTGCAGGCCGATGTTGGCGATGTGATGTCGCGAGCAACCGTTCGGGCAACCACTGACCTTCACGTGTAGCGACGTGATCAGCGGGTCATCAGAGCCAAACTCGCGAATCGTCTTGCGCAGCGCCCCTGCCACGCCCATAGACGACGTTATCGCCATCTTGCAGCTATCCGTGCCTGGGCACGCCACAACGTCCGTGATCTGGTTTGCCCCGTCTTCGGCCAACTCGATCGCATTGAGCTCCGACCACACGTCGAACAGATGGCCGTCCGGCACCCAGCGGTAGATCAGGTTCTGCTCTGCCGTCGTCCGCAATCGACCGCCCGCGAAGTTTCGAGCGATTTTCGACAGCCCAGCGAACTGGTTCTCATAGATGTCGCCCAGCGGCAGGGTCACGAACACCGCGTTGTAGCCCTCTTGAGACTGGGAAAACACGTTGGACGCACGCCATTTCAAGAACGCGGGCTCCGTGTGCGTCTCAGTGTCGGCCACCAGCGCAGGCGGGTCTTCCTCCAACTCTGGCGGCAACTCCATCAACTGCGTGGGGTCAAAGTTTCCCTTCGCCCAATCGCCCTTCAGCTCCTCATCGACCAGGTCGCGGAAGGCATCGATACCAAGTCTGTCCACAAGGAACTTGATCCGTGCCCGCATCTTGTTCTTGCGCAGTTCATTCGCCTTGTTGAACACGCGGATGACAGCCTCGCTAACGCGCAGGTACTCGTCGACAGAGATGAAGCCGTACAACGTCCACGCGATACGTGGCATGATCGACGTTCCACCACCAACCCGTATCTCGAATCCGCGTTCGTCGTTGCCATCAGCGCCCTTGCGAAGCTTCGGGATGAATGCCAGGTCGTGGATGTCCGCGACAACCGAATCCACCGCGCCCGCAGTCGTAAACGCACACTTCATCTTGCGGGGCATCGTCTGCGCCTGCTCGTGACGGATGAACCAGCGCGCGAACGCTGCCAGGTACGGCGTGACCGGGAACGGCTCAGCGGGGTCCACGCCCGCCATCGGGTCGCCTGCGACGTTACGCACCACGTTGCCGCACGCCTCACGCGTAACCAGGCCAGCGGCGCCGAGGATGCGCATGACATCAGGCGTGTCAGCCAGTTTCAGGAAGTGGATCTGGATATTCTCACGCGTGGTGACGTGCCCCTTCTTCAGGGGTGCGTACTTGGTCACCACCTCACCAAACGCGTCCAACTGGTCGGCGGTCATCGCACCTGCAGGAATCTTCACCCGCATCATCTGCACGTCCGGCTGACGCTGGCCGTACACCCCGCGCACCAACCGGAACATGATGAATTGAGCTTCATCCCACTCGCCCTTGAGGTATCGGGTCGCTTCCGTCTCGAAGTCGTCTACCTCCTCGGAAACGTAGGGCAACGTGCCCTTGCTGTAATCCGCCTTCATGCGGTCAGCAAAAGTCTGCACCCCTCTCACGATGGGGACGATCGGTTGGCCTGTCGTAGTCATCAGGACGCTCCTTGTTTTGGCGCATTTCACGGCGCAATAAAAAACGCCCTTCTCATTGATGGGAAGGGCGTGACGGTGGATACAGGTATGAGGTATCGCCGGGCCCTAGGGTCCGCAACAACAACAGAAGCTAATGTTCAAGGCGAAGCTCATCAAAAACGATGCTAGCACAGCGCATGAAATCAGCCAACGCCACCACGCCGGCCCCACCCAGCATTGCCACGAATGCCTGTTTTCGCTCGCAAAACGACGCGTTACGCACCCCACTCCACGATCCCTGCATCGTAGAAGCGTCGACAGTTACGCAGTGCAGCAACTTGGTGGGTTGAGGATGAGGAGGTGGATGATGGCAGTGCAAGGTGGAACAGTAAGACCCGGATCGGTACTTAGGCCCCCGATGGCCGCTGATTTCTTGGCGAAGGCGACGCATGCTCGAATAGGCATCGTGCTCGCGGCTATCGGAATCATGGTCGCGATGGTGTCCTTTATCGGCAGCACCGTGAACGCAGCCAATATCGCGGACGACGGAGCAGGCGGCACCACAGTCGCCGCATACAACGCTTGGACATTTGGCATCTCAACAGCGGGGCTCGCGTTCGCGAAATTGGGTATCGCGTTGATCCTGTGGGGCATCGTCCGGCGTCTATGGATCAGAGTGGAAAGCACCAAAGTTGGGCTGGCCAAGCTCGTTCCCTACGTCGACGGCAAGGGCGACCCTGCGGGACTTTCGGGCACGAACCCCTACTTGAGCGTCACGGTTACCAGAACCGCTCCTGACGCCTACCCCATCCACAAGATGGCGTTCAAGCTCTGGTCGCCCATGCTCGTCATGGGTGCCATGCTCGTGACGGCAGGAGTCGTGTTCTCACTCATCGAGGCAGCGGCGGGCGCCGACGGCAACACCGCCGACTTCCTGACCTACAGCGCATTGGCGCAGGGCACCGAGTTCTTCGGCGAAGCGCTGCTCCTGGCCGGAATCTCACTGCTGCTCGGCAGCATTCTTGGCTCCCTCAGGCAGGGCGGGGGTGAAGTTCAGGAGTCCCTCGGGCTCGCGGTGAAGACACCGATCATGCCCGGTACCGCGAAGTTGTTCGTCGCACTGATGGCCATCGGCCTGATGGGCGCCATGCTCCAGTTCGTCTTGTACCTTTTCGTGGCTGGCGAGGACAACCCCGCCACCATCAGCGCATGGTTCGCGTGGCTCGGGCCCCTACGCGAGGCATCCCTGGGCTTGATGCTCTCAGGCATCGTCCTCGCACTAGCAACGATCGGCACAAAGGTTCTCCCATTCCAGTTCCTCCGGATCCAAGAGATGATCCGGAACGGCAAGTAAGGCAGAGGTAATAGTTATGGCAAGCGCACCTGCGATAAAAACAGAAAAGTACGGCGAGTTCCTAGTGGCCGTGACCAACGGTAACCCTGGACTCAACCTTCCGCAGCGCATGGGCAAAGCCCTTTGGTTCCCTATGTTCCTGATGGCGATCATCGCGTTCCCCGTAGCGCTGATCCTCGGCATCGTGCGAGCATCCGCCGTTTCGGACGGCGACGCCTCCACCGCATTCGCCCTGGCTCACGTCACAACGGGTGTCATGTTCATCGGATTCATGGGAGTCTTCTCCGCCATCGTCTTCGCCATCGCCCGCATTCTTGGGGCGTTCCGTGAAGGCGGCGGCACCGTCCAAACAGCCGCAGGGCGTCGCGTCCTCACGTTGGTCATGCCGAACACCGCCAAGGCGATGGTCGTCCTCATGATGATGGGCATGATGATGCTGCTCGCGGGCATCGTCGCCGAGTTCGCGCTCGCCGCCGTCGGTAGCGGGGCGATCACAGACGGCGACAACGCTCTACTCCAGACCACGCAATCCTGGAGCGCGTGGATCACTGGCCTACGCCGATTCGGCAACACGACCTACCTGCTCTCGATCGCATTTGGCCTCTACACGATCGTGAACGTGATCCGGCTACAGTCCAAGCGCATCCGTGAGCTCGGCGACGAGCCCGCCCTTAACGCTGGCTAGCGTACTTCGCCGAATCACAAGAAAGGGCCGGGGCAATCGCCCCGGCCCTTTCTCTTTTTCCCAGTGGTTGATCGCCGATTAGGGGGCGATCATGTCTCCTGAAACCTTCTTCTTGTAGGAGTTCCAGGTGCCATCGCGCGGCGGGTTGCCACCGATGCGCCGCATCAATTCCTTGAAATGCGGGTACTCGCTCTGGTTCGGTCGGTTGGTCGACTCATCGACCAACGCGTCGGACAGGTACTTGTGGTCAGACCCCTTGGCGACCAGCGCCCAGTAATTCATGCGTGCCTGCTCTTCGAGTTGCAGCATCGACAGCACGGAGTCGTCAACTGTCTTCCCGGTCATCGCGGCGCCGTGGCCCTGCATCAGGACAGCCTTGCCGTCACCCAGGTAGCTCACCAACTCCGCGCCTTCCTCTTCACTCCACACGGTCTTGGTGTGCGGGTAAACGGGAAGCTCACTCTTCACCAACGCTGCGCCTTCCTGCGCCATCGGACGCAAGCGCTCTTCGAGAACCGTCATCAGCACCGTGTAGCGAGGGTGCACGTGCACAACCGACATCACGTCGGGCCGCTCGCGGTAGATGCAGGAGTGGATCTTCACCTCTGAGCACTGCGTCGACTTGGCGGGGCCATCGACCTTGTAGCCCTCGAGGTCGCACACGATCATGTCGTAGTACTGCATCTCCTCAAGTGCGTCGATCTGGTATCCCCTACCCTTGACCACGAAGCGGTCGGGCTGGTTCGGCACGCGCATGCTGACGTGACCTAGCGATGCCGTTACCCCGGACGCGAGCCCCAGGGACGACAGGATCCTTGTCGCCTGGGCGACCTCATATTTGACCTCATCGATCTCTCGTGACATTCAAGCCTCCTCATAGTGGGCGAACCCTTGGGCGCAATTCTCGCCGCTCCTGCGAAAAACACAAGGGGGAGTTGCGGCGCTCGGCGGTTTATCCTATAGGTATGACCATCCCAAACATGACAGTCCTAGGCGTCCGTATCTTCTCTCGAAAGATGTTGCTGCTGGGATTCGGAGCGATACTCGCCGGATTCATGGCGCTACAACTAGTGCCCTACGGCTGGCAGCACACCAACCCACCCGTCCTCGCTGAGCCCGCGTGGGACTCCCCGCGTACCCGCGAGTTGGCGCAAACAGCCTGCTTCGATTGCCATAGCAACGAGACCGTCTGGCCCTGGTACTCCTACGTCGCACCGTCGTCTTGGTTCTCCATCCGGCACGTCAACGGTGGGCGCGGCCACCTGAACTTCTCAGAGTGGCCTCCAAGGGAGACCGACGAGATCGTCGAAGCGGTTCTCGAAGGCGAGATGCCCACGTGGGATTACATGCTGCTCCACCCCGATGCCCGGCTCAGCGACGCTGACCTTCAAGCCCTCGCGGATGGATTGCGAGCGACTGTGGCCGCCAGCAAACTGAACTGACCGAGGGCTCCTAGTCCCCCATCCTTGGGCGCTGCCTACTGAGCGCCCAAGGCGGTTGCACAGCCACCGGCAGACTCACGCTACAGGAACGCGAAGCCCTCCGCGCCTTCCTTGCCTGCGTAAGCCTCCGTCCACGTCGCCATCACCTGCTCGATGATGTCCGTGTCCGTGCTCTCACCGGCCTCGCCAGCCCGATACGTACCATCCGGCAACACGCCATGCTTGATCGCCTCCATCGGCAAGTGAGCTTGGCTCGCGGTCGGGGAATCCCGGAAAACGTTCATCGGCTCGCCGCCGTCGGCGATGATCGCCAGCTGCTTCTTCAGTTGGTTCCGGAACAGGATGATCCCACGGTCTGACTCGCCGAGGTACTCCTTCGTCCGATCGGCAACAGGCCCTTGTGTGATCCAGGCCATGTAATCCTGATTGAATGTGTGGCGCACGTTGTAGTACCCCTCAGCGTCCTTCAGCGGTACTTTCCGCCAAGCCACCACGGGCTGCTCGGGAGCCTTCGTACCCGGGTACGGCTTGAAGATGTACAGCGAGAAGTGCAACGTGTGCTCGTCATCGATCGGCACACGCCACTGAGTCGTTGTCCGGTGTTCGCTACCGACGTAGAGGATGTTGGGGAATAGCACCGGGTGTCCCACAGTCCAGTCCTCACCGTCCTCCGCGAATCCCTCCTGCAACCGACGCTTGATGATGCCGAACTCGAATTCGTCGAACCCTATCTTCAGCGTCGTGCCCTGCCCCTTGGGCCGCGTAGCATCGCCAGTCTTCAAGTAGCGTGTGTAGATGCCGTGCAGCCACTCCGAGTGAACAGCGTCCAGCGAGTTCTCCTGGCACTGCAACCAGTTGCACCCCAACTCAGTGATCGCGAGGTCAGCGACCACGTTTTCCTCTATCAAGTGCTCCCAACGTGGCAACGCCGGTGCGGGCAGCGGCCCCATGTACGCGAAGATCAACCCGCTGAGTTCCTCGACCGGGTAGCCCGCGACCTTCACCTTCTCCTTGAACCTACCATCCGGGTGCACTGTTTCCTCAAACGGCTGCTCGATGCACTGGCCTGTCTCATCGAACATCCAACCGTGGTACATGCAACGCAGGCCATGCTCCTCAGGGATACCGTATGACAGGTCAACGCGACGGTGCGGGCACAAAACGTCGATGAGCCCCAACGTGCCAGAGCGATCCTTGTAGAGCACCAGATCCTCACCCAAGATACGAACGCGCTTCGTAGGCTTCTCGATCAACTCGCCTGCGGCGGCGATCGGGTGCCAGTAGCGGCGCATCAGTTCGCCCATCGGCGTTCCTTTGCCAACCTGCGTGAGGGTTTCGTTATCTTTGGTGCTCAGCATGTGTGTGCTCCCTAGTAGTATTCGACCCTAAGGCTATCGGTGTCCCACTGGAGCGTCAACGACTGATAAGATTCGTCGCGGTCTTCAGCCTAATAAGCGCGCGGACGCGCGCGACCCACTAAGGAGCCGCCGATGGCAGAGATACGCATCGTTCACCCTGACGAACGCGAGACCGAGATCGCATCGGGCGCCATGACCCGCATTGCAGGCGTGTCCGAATCGCTGACCGGCGCGACCGGCATTCACCTCGCCACCGCAACCATCCCCGCTGGCTGCGCGTCAGGCGCGCACGTGCACCTCAACTGCGAATCAGCGATATACGTCATGCACGGCCACGGCAAATTCATGGTCGGCGAAAAGCTGGACCAAGTTCTTGAGTTCGGCCCAGGCGACTACCTCTTCGTGCCCCCAGGCGCACCCCACCAACCCGTCAACGACGGCGACGAGACCATCGAGATGGTCGTCGCCCGTAACGCACCCGTCGAGATCGTCGAAGAGTACAAACCCTGATCGGCAACTCCCGCCAGTTGCCGCCGACCACCCTATAGAGAACAGGAGAACCGATGCCCTCATTCGACGTTGTTTCCAAAACAGACCTGACCGAGGTCGATAACGCCCTCAACGGCGTACAACGAGAGGCGCAACAGCGTTTCGACCTCAAGGGCACTAAGTGCGGAATCGAGCGTTCGGACACCACTCTCACCATCACGGCGGACGACGACCTCAAGCTCAAGCAGATGCACGAGCTCCTGCAAACCTACTTCGCCCGGCGCGAAGTTGACGCCAAGGCGCTCGACTTCAAGCCCGCTGAAGCTGCCACCCAGGGCAGCCTTCGCCAGACCGTGGAGATCAAGCAAGGCATCGAACGCGAGATTGCGACCAAGATCACCAAGGGGATCAAGAGCACCAAGATTAAGGTTCAAGTCGCTGTCCAAGGCGACGAACTGCGCATCACCGGCAAGAAGCGCGATGATCTCCAGGAAGCCATCGCATTCATCAAGGAACTGCCCATCGAGCAGCCCCTCCAATTCGTCAACTTCCGCGAGTGATTTGGTGCACCCCGGAGCGCCAAGCGACCTTTAGTCCTGCGGCGAAGCCAAGAGATCCGAGGGTGAGCCCCGACTTGCTCCACGATCGAACCCACCCCGAAGCGTCGAGCGACCTTTAGTCCGGCGGCGAAGCCAAGAGATCCGAGGGCCAGCCCCGACTGGCCACACGACCGAACCCACCCGGAGCGCCGAGCGACCTTTAGTCCTAGCGGCGAAGCCAAGAGATCCGAGGGCGAGCCCCGACTGGCTCCACGACCGAACCCACCAACGAGCCCGGGAAAAGCCCACGCAGGAGCACAACATGACCACCGCAGACAGCAAGATTCGACAAGAGCTCATCGACGCCATCAACATGACCGTGGCTAGCGGCATCATGTCCAAGTCCAACCACGGCAACATGAGCCTACGCCTGCCCGGCACCGACACGTTCCTCATGACC
>ERZ890510.651-NODE-651-length-26324-cov-8.313982_pt1 | contig 26324 bp, 24 predicted proteins | sample MGYA00521265_ERZ890510 | MGnify/ENA primary metagenome ERZ890510 (study PRJEB32303, sample SAMEA104408624) | aquatic metagenome | biome: Brackish water; feature: Chemocline; material: water | place: Baltic Sea | collected 2014-10-26T21:54:00 | depth 110 m ... | reverse complement strand
AAGTCGGGGCTCGCCCTCGGATATCTTGGCTTCGCCGCTAGGACTAAAGGTCGCTGGGAGCTGCGGGGCGCTTAGCGACGACGCACGGCGGGTGAGCCGGGGCCGTAGCCTTCGATCTCTTCGGACGTGCCATCCCAAGCGACTATGGCGTCGATCTCGTCGCGCTCGTCGTCGGTGATCATCCAGTCTCCAGCCTTGGAGTTGGCCTCGACCTGCTCGGGGGTCATGGCGCCTGCGATGACGGAGGTTACGGCGGGGTGAGCCAGGAGCCACGAGAACGCCAACTCAAGGATGGTGTGGCCTCGCTCGGTGGCGTAGGCGTCGAGTTTGTTCAGCGTTACGCGCGCGGCGGCGTCACCCTGGAGTTGCGTGACCATGCGTCGAGAGTCCGTGGAGGGAACGTCCGTTGGCTTGTACTTGCCGGTGAGCCAGCCGCCCGCAAGCGGGAAGTAAGGGAGGAATCCCACGTTCTGCGCGCTGCAGAAGGGCAGCAATTCGAGTTCCACCTGACGCCGGAAGACGTTGTAGTAGTTCTGGGAGGACACCATGCGCGCCCAGCCGTTGTTCTCCGCAACCGCGTCCGCTTGGGCGTGGCGCCAGCCTGCGTAGTTGCACTCGCCGATGTAGCGGACCTTGCCCGCTATGACGAGGTCATTCATCGGCCCAAGGATCTCTTCTTGGGGAACGTCGTTGCTGGGGAAGTGGAGTTGATAGAGGTCAATGTAGTCGGTCTGCAGGGCAGCCAGGCTTGCGTCGATCTTGCGATGGATGCGGTCGCGTATCGACTCGCCGTCGAGTCCGGCGATGTTGACCTTGGTGGCCAGGATCGCTTCCTTGCGGCGCGCCTTGATCGCCTCTCCGATGTGGATCTCACTGCGGCCGTCGCCGTAGCTGTCGGCGGTGTCGATGAAGTTGATGCCTACGTCCAGGCACTTGTTCAGCACCGCAGCGCTCTCCGCGTGGTCTGAGATCCCAAAACGACGAGGGGCATCGACGCGATCAGGGTTGCCGAAGTTGTTGGTTCCTAGGCCGATGACCGACACGTTGAGGTCAGACGACCCAAGCTTTCGATACTGCATGCGTTGCTCCGGTAGGCGAGATTCAAGATTGGTGTGGCGGCATGATACAAGGGCAAGGCCCCGGGCTCGTTGGTGGGTTCGGTCGTGTAGTCAGTCGGGGCTCGCCCTCGGATCTCTTGGCTTCGCCGCCAGGACTCCCCTGGCTCGATTCTAGGCAGGTCGTGGAGCAAGTCGGGGCTCGCCCTCGAAACTCTTGGCTTCGCCGCCGGGACAAGGGTGACCCCTTGACCCACTTGCCTACCCCAACGTTGGGGTCGGTAGACCTGGAATGAGCCCAGGCCTTGGCGTTCTGGATGGCGGCGAGGACTGCTTCGTACGTCTTGATGTGTCTCAAAACGTCTCATTTTGTCTCATTTGCCTCTGGCTTCTGATGTGCTGGAGCGAGCGCTGGGAACCCGCCTGTAGTGCCCCTTCGTAAGGGGGACATCTGAACGTGCGAGCCGCGCGTCTTGATGCGTTGCATTTTGTAACATTTTGTTGCATTTGCCTCTGGGTGATTGGGCCTGTTAACGAGGAACGCCCCGAGGAGGCGCGTTTGTCTCGTCGGGGCGCTGGTACGTGGGTGACGTACGTCGTCCGGGGAACACGATAGAGGATGGGGGTGCGATGGCGAGAGGGGCTGGTGTCAGTGCTTGGGGGGAGGGGTGGACACTATCACGGGAGGCCCGTTCCGTACCGGGCGCCGTCATTAGCGTAATATCCGCGATACCGCTGGGCGGGCACAACGACGAGGAGACCAAACGTGAAGCTGACATTCATCGGACTAGGACTCATGGGCAAGCCCATGGCCATCAATCACGCGAAGGGCGGCACCGATCTGACGGTCGTGAATCGCAGCCAAGAGAAGGTCCAGGAACTGGTTGGCATGGGCGCCAAGGCTGGCGGGACTCCAGCACAGGCGTCAGCTGAGGCCGATGTCGTGGCGTTGTGCTTGCAGGGGGAAGAGGTCATCGAGCAGGTGCTGATGGGCGACGATGGCGTGCTGTCGACGGCGCGACCGGGGACGATCGTGGTCGACCACAGCACGATCCACCCAGAGTCGGCGAAACGGTTCGCGGCGACGTGTGCCGAGCATGGCGTGACGTACCTGGACGCGCCGGTGTCGGGGACTGGCAAAGTCGCGTGGGATGGCCAACTGACGATCATGGTGGGTGGCGACGCTGAGGCGTTTGAGAAGATCAAACCTCTGTTGGAGCCGGTCAGCGTAGGTGCGCATCTGATGGGGCCGGTCGGTAGTGGCAACATCACCAAGCTGATGAACAACATGATCGGTGACGTGAATCAGATCATCATCATGGAGACCTTCGCGCTGGCAGCAGCGCTGAAGCTGGACATGACGGTGCTGCTGGAGGTCCTGCAATCGGCGTCGGCGAACAGTCGTCAGTTGGGGCGCATCGGGCCGAAGCTGCTGGCGCGCGATTTCGCGAGCCAAACGTCACACCTGTCAGGTCACCACACGAGCCAAGGCCACATGCGCTGGCTGAGCGAACAGGTGGGGCTCGATCTCCCGTTGCGTGCGGCCGCAGAGGACTTCTGGAAGCGCGGCATCGACGCGGGGTTCGGCGCTGGTGACCCCATCGAGGCGGTCAAGATGTTCGAGGCGCAGTCGGGCGTTGAGGTGAAGGGGAGCTAGCTGGAGGTACCTGGTCATATGGGAAGTCGATTGGAGCCATGGATATCAGGTCATGTAGGATACGCAAATCGGCAAGCAACGGACGGAATCCGAACGTCAAAGGATTCGAACATGCCGATTCCCGTTGTGATCTAGCCCCGTGGCCACTTTGATAGACTAATCGGCGTAGCAATGAGGGGTAAGGGAAAGCAATGAGCGGCGGAACAAGCCTATTCGTTAAGTTGACACCTGGGGAGGACGGCCGCTGGGTTGCCGAGGTTCCTGCCTTGCCTGGATGCATCTCCCAAGGTGATACGAAGGCTGATGCTCTCACGAACGTGCGAGAAGCCGCGTTGCTCTGCCTCGACGACCTAGTTGAACGGGGCCTGCCGGTGCCCGATGAGTCATCATCTGAACTTGACCGAATCGCCGTATAAGCGGGCATGCCCCCTCTTCCCATCATCTCGGGCAAGGATCTGATCGAGGCACTCGCTAAATGCTTCGGCTATGCGGTCGCCCGTCAGCGTGGAAGCCACGTGATGGTTCAGAAGCAGGCGGCCCCCTCCTCCACTGTTCCGCTGCACAGCGAACTGGATCGCGGGACGTTGCGTGCCATACTTCGCCAACTCGGTATCACCGTCGACCAACTCGTTGATTGCCTCCGGTAAGTCGCACTGCCAAACGCCCATAGACGACCCTGGTATGGTGAATCCGTGGCTACTGAACATCTGCATCCACTCGTTCGGACGTGGTTCGAGCGGCGCTTTGGGGCGCCGACGGAGGCGCAGGCCCAGGGTTGGCCAGCGATAGCGTCGGGCCAGCACACGCTGATCGCGGCGCCGACGGGGTCTGGTAAGACGTTGGCGGCGTTCTTGACGGCGCTGAATGGTCTCGTGGAGCAGGCGTTGTCGCCGGAGGGGCTGGCCGACGGTACGCAGGTGGTGTACGTGTCGCCGCTAAAGGCGCTGGCGAACGATATCCAGCGCAACCTGATCGAGCCGTTGGCGGAGATCAGGGCGCTCGCCGAAGAGGCGGGCACGCCGCTGCCGGAGATTCGAGTGGCAGTGCGGACCGGCGATACTCCCCCCGCCGAACGCGCACGGATGATCAAGCACCCAGCGCACGTACTGATCACCACCCCGGAGTCGCTGTTCATCCTGCTGACGTCGGAGCGCGGACGTGTGCCTTTGGCGTCGGTTCGCACGCTAATCATGGACGAACTGCACGCGCTGGCGCCCAACAAACGAGGCTCGCACGTGTCGCTGACGATCGAGCGGCTGTGCCGGTTGGCGGAACAACCGGTCACGCGCATCGGGCTATCGGCGACGCAGAAGCCCATCGAGGAAATCGCGCGCTTCTTGTCAGGGTCGGGCGTTGGCGGGAGGCAGGTGGGGGCACCCTCTCCTCAGTCCTCTCCCTCGACGGGAGAGGAGGGGCGCGCGTTCCCGCCCGTCACCATCGTGGATACGGGTCATCGGAGGGCGATGGATCTGGCGATCGAGTTGCCCAAGAACTTCGAGATGGGGCCCATCGCCACCCACGAGCAGTGGGCGCAGACGCTGGACGAGATGGCAGAGTTGATCAAGCAGCACCGGACGACGCTCCTGTTCGTGAACACACGACGCCTGGTAGAACGCGTGTCGCACTTGTTGGCTGAGCGATTGGGTGAAGAGAACGTGGTTGCGCATCACGGATCGCTGTCCAAGGAGATCCGGTTTGACGCCGAGCAACGCCTGAAGGCGGGCTCGATCAAGGTGTGCGTGGCGACGGCTTCGCTGGAGTTGGGGATCGACGTTGGGGATGTTGAGCTGGTCTGCCTGATCGGCTCGCCACGCAATATCGGTGTGGCGCTCCAGCGCGTGGGCCGCTCGGGTCACTGGCTCGGTGGCATTCCCAAAGGACGCTTCTACCCGCTGACCCGCGACGAGATGGTGGAAACGGTCGCGCTGTTGCGCGCCATCAACCAAGGCAAGCTCGACGCGCTGACGATTCCGCCGTGGCCGTTGGACGTGCTGGCCCAACAGATCATCGCGAGCGCGGTCACCGAGGATTGGCTGGAAGACGATCTGTTCGAGCTAGTCACGAGCGCGTACCCGTACAACGCGCTCCCCCGCGAACGCTTCGACGACGTGATCGACATGCTGTCGGAAGGCGTCGCGACGCGCTGGGGGCGCAGCACGGCGTACCTGCACCGCGACGGAGTCAACCATAAGGTGAAGGCGCGCAGAGGCGCACGTATCGCCTCTGTAACGTCTGGTGGGGCCATCCCGGACACGGCGGACTACCGGGTCATCTCGGAGCCGGATGGCGGCATGGTCGGCACCGTCAACGAGGACTTCGCCATCGAGAGCAACGCGGGCGACGTGTTCTTGCTGGGCAATACGCCATGGAAGATCAGACGCGTTGAGGCCGGTGCGGTGCGCGTGGAATCGGCCCACGGTATGGCGCCAACGATCCCGTTCTGGCTGGGCGAGGCGCCAGGGCGAACCAACGAACTCTCGGCTGAGGTCTCGGCGGTTCGGCAGGCCATCGATGAGCGCCTGTCGGTGCCGGACACGGCTGTGGCGTGGGTGATGGAGCAAGGCGCATCCCAGGAGGTCGCTGAGCAGACGGTCGAGTACATGGCCGAGGGCAAGCGCGTGCTGGGCATCGTGCCCACGGGCGATCGGCTGGTGGCGGAGCGCTTCTTCGACGACGCGGGGGGCATGCAGTTGGTGATCCACTCGCCTCTGGGCGCACGGATCAACCGAGCCTGGGGTCTCGCGCTACGTAAGCGTTTCTGCGTGGGCTTCAACTTCGAATTGCAGGCTGCTGCCACGGACGACGGCATCAACATCTCGTTGAGCCCCCAGCACTCGTTCCCCGTGGAAGAGGTGTTCCGGTACGTGAAGACGCCAACGGCCAAGGAAACGCTATTGCAGGCGCTGCTCCAAGGGCCGATCTTCCCGATACGGTGGCGCTGGACGGCGTCGCGATCGCTGGCGCTGCTGCGCCAGGTCGGCGGCAAGCGCGTGCCCACGGCGATCCAGCGGATGCGATCGGATGATCTGCTGGCGGCGGTCTTCCCGGACGCGGCTGCGTGCCAGGACAACATGCCCGCAGGCGCGAACATCGTGCCGCCGGACCACCCTCTGGTGTTCGAGACGATCCGCGATTGCCTGACCGAGGCGTTGGATTTCGAGGGCATGCTAGGCGTGATTGGTCGCATCGAGCGAGGTGAGATCGAGCTGTACGGCAAGGACACGATGCAACCATCGGTGTTCTCGCACCAACTGCTGAACGCGATGCCGTACGCCTTCCTGGATGACGCTCCGCTGGAGGAACGCCGGTCGCGCGCTGTGACGCTGCGCCGGGCGTTGCCTGAGGACGAGCGCGATCTAGGTACGCTGGACCCAGAAGCGATCATGACCGAGGAGGCGTACGCGTGGCCTCCGGTACGTGACGCTGACGAGCTACACGACGCATTGTTGTCGCTGAACGTACTGACCGATCGCGATATCGCGAAGCACGACGACGGGGACGTATGGCGGTCGTGGTACGACGCGCTGGCTAGCGATAACAGGGTAGAGACGCTGGCTATCAATGGTCGGGCGTTCTGGGTGGCGGCGGAGCGCGCCGCGCTCGTGAAGGCCGCGTACCTACTGCCGACGGGCGAGGCGCCCGATACAGACGATGACCCAGAAGTCGCACAACTACCGGCTGTTACTGAAGTGCTACGAGGACGAGTGGAATCGTCGGGGCCGTTCAGCATCGCTGAGATGGCTGACCTGCTGGAGATCGACACGTCATTGGTGCACCAGGGATTGCTGGCGCTGGAGCGCGAAGGTCTCGTGCTGCGCGGCAAGTTCAGGCCGAACGCCGTTGACGATGAGTATTGCGATAGACGGATATTGGCGCGGATCAATCGCGCGACGGTGGGCAAGCTGCGCAAGGCAGTGGAGCCGGTGCCGGTGGCCAGCCTCATCCGCTTCCTGCTGGAGTGGCAGCACGCCACGCCGGGTTCTCGCCTCGCAGGTGACGCCGGGATGATCGAGGTCGTGGAGCAGCTTCAAGGATTTGAGGCAGCGGCGGCAGGCTGGGAGAGCGCGCTGCTCCCCTATCGGTTGAGCGATTACAAGACGAGTACGCTGGACGCGCTCTGCTTCGGCGGTGAGTTGGCGTGGGGCAGGTTCGCACGGCGCAACGGTGTTGAGCAGCCAGGGTCAGGCCTGTCGCGCAACGGACCGGTGTCCATCGCATTGCGCGAAGACGTCGAGTGGCTGCTGGACGCGCCCAACGATGCGATGGAGCTACGTGGAGCGCCTGCCGACGTGCGCGATTACCTCGCGTCACATGGTGCGTCGTTCATGCCGGACATCGTGGCGGGCACGGGACGCATGCCATCAGAGGTCGAAGACGCGGTGTGGGTGCTGGTCGCGGCTGGGATGCTGACGGCGGACGGATTCGGCGCGCTGCGTGGGCTGGTGTCCGGCTTGACCAAGAAGGTGCAACGCCGTTCTCGGTTCACGCGTCGTGGCCGCATCGGCGCGACCGCAGGCCGCACGGGTAGTCGATGGTCGCTCCTGACGCAGCCATCGGATGCGCCCGTGAGCGAGGCCCCAGCCAAAGTAGGCCTGCGAGTATCGGCTCCGAGTGAGTGGGATCGGCAAGTCGGCGACGGGGACACCGTTCTGGAGGCGCGAGCGGCACAACTGTTGCGGCGCTACGGGATCGTTACGCGGGAGTTGGTGGCGCGGGAGCCTATGGCGCCACCGTGGAACCTGCTAGCGCGGGCGTACCGTCGTGCAGAGGCGCGTGGCGAAGTGCGTGGCGGTCGATTCGTGGCAGGCCTGATAGGCGAGCAATTCGCTCTGCAAGAGGCGGTTGACGCCATGCGCGCGGTGCACCGACGTGAGCTGACGGGCGAGGTAGTGCGCATATCAGCGTGCGACCCGCTGAACCTCGTGGGCATCATCACGCCAGGCGCACGGGTGCCCGCTGTCCTGGGTAACGAAGTGCTCTACCGTGACGGTGTGACGATATTGCGTGACGCGACCGAAGACGCGACGGCGACCGCGTAGGTCGGGCTTGGGTTAGTCCTGGTTCTTGGCGCCTGATTCGTTGGCCCGGCGGTCCCGGCCACGTATGAGATCGATGACCGACCCGACCTCCATACGACCGACCCCGCCACTGGCGTAGAGCGATCCTGCGATCACGCCGGCGCTAGCCACCAAGAACTCCATGGGCTGGAAGTAGTGGCCGCGATGGTCGTCGCACGGCTCGGGGAACAGCGCGGCGACATCGGCGTCGGTGACCCCATAGGCGAGGGGGAACGTGAATCCGTTCTCAGCAGCCATCGCTTGCACAGCGTCGAGGGGATCAACCGAAGCGGCGATGACCGTTATCCCGAGTTCGGCCAACTCGGGAAGCTTCTCCTGGTATGCCGCCAACTGGCGGCGACAGTTCGTTCACCACGTACCACGGTAGAGTTGGAGTATCAGGAAGCGGGTAGGAATCGCGCTGGGCAACTCGATAGACGTGCCGTCTATCAACCGAAGCGTCAGCGCTGGTAACGAATCCCCGATCGTCAGTCGATCCATGAGCCCTCCTCGAGAAGCAGCGAAATCGTAGCACTCCATTGGAGGGCGCGCCCTGCTAGAATCCGGCGCGGTCTGCGGGTGCGTGGGCCGAATCGCAATCAAGGGGAGCACTGATGACAGAAAGCCAGCAAGCTGGGAGTCTGGGTAAAGCCACTCCGTCCAACGCCGTGTGGGGATCAGACGTTATGGTCGACATCCTGCGCGCCTTGGGCATCAAGTACATCGCCCTGAATCCTGGCGCGTCGTACCGCGGGCTGCACGACTCACTGGTCAACTACGGTGACGGTGGGCCTGAGATGCTCATGTGCTCCCACGAGGAGATCGCGGTTGCCATCGCCAACGGCTACGGCCGGGTCACGGGCAAGCCCATGGCCACGGGCATCCACAACGTGGTTGGCCTCCAGCACGCTGCGATGGCGATCTTCAACGCTTGGTGCGACCGCACGCCGATCCTGAACCTGGGTGGCGCGGGCCCTCAGAACGCGACGAACCGGCGTTCTACGGACTGGGTTCACACGGCGCTCGTGCAGGGTGCGTTGGTTCGCGACTTCGTGAAGTTCGACGACCAGCCGTTCAGCGTGGAAGCGTCCATGGAGTCGCTCTTGCGGGCCTACCGGATCGCGACGACGGTTCCCATGGGGCCCGTGTACGTGGCACTGGACAGCGATGTGCAGGAGGAGCGCCTAGATGGTCAGGCGATGATCCCGGACGCGGCGAACTTCAAGGCACCAGCGCCACCGCGCGCCAACCTAGATGCACTGCGCGATGCGGCGGTCATGCTGGCCGAGGCCGAGTGGCCCGTGATCATCGCTGGCGAGATCAACCCCCACGGCACGGCTCTCGACGATCTCATCGAGCTGGCGGAGTTGCTGGGAGCAGCGGTGGTCGACACCAACCGCTTCAGCTTCCCCAACACGCACGACCTCGACGCCACACAGGTTCGCGAGGCGGTGCTCAAGGACGCAGACGTCGTCTTGGCGCTGGACGTGCCGAGCCTCGGCGTTCCGTTGGGCCCGAACGTTCGCGAGCGTGGTGCGTTGCAGCCCGCGATCAGCGAGGACTGCAAGATCATCAACATCGGCATGTTTGAGTTCGAGAAGCAGAGTTGGGTGACGGACAACATGTGGCTCATGCCTGTCGTGAATCCCATCGCGGCGGACTCGACGGGGGCCATCCGGGAGTTGCTGATCATGTGCCGCGAGATGCGCGCCATGGGCGACGACTTCACGGCCAAGGCCGAGGCTCGCCGAGCCAAGGTTGCGGCGATGCACAACGAGGCTGCTCAGAAGAACGCGGACCGGGCTGCAGCCGAGTGGGACTCAACGCCGATCGCAGCGGGTCGCTTCTACGGTGAGCTCAAGGCCAAGCTGGCCGAGCGCGAGTGGGCGCTGGTTCACAGCCACGGCGGTCGTTGGAGGGGCATCCTGGACATCACTGAGCCCGACCACGAGCTGAGCGGCGGACGCGGGGGCGGAGTAGGCTCCGGCCTACCCACGGCCATCGGTGGTGCGTTGGCCCACAAGGGCGACGGCAAGTTGTGCGTAGGTGTATTCGGCGACGGCGATTTCTTCATGACCAACGGTGCACTCTGGACGGCGGCCAAGTACGACATCCCGTTGCTGGCGTTGATCTACAACAATGAGTCGTACTACAACGACGAGGATCACCAGGAGCGCATGGCTATTGCGCGTGACCGGCCGGTGGAGAACAAGGGCATCGGCATCCGCATCGAGGGCCCGTCCCCTGATTTCGCGATGATGGCGAGGTCCCAAGGTGTGGCAGGTTTCGGGCCGGTGACGAACCCGAACGATCTGGCTGGGGTTCTGGAAGAGGCGATCAAGGTGGTGGAGTCCGGCAAGCCAGCGGTTGTCGACATCCGCACCACCGCTCGCTAAAAGGGCGAGCCCTTTACCCACTTGCCTACCCGGACGCGATTGTGGGATGACCTGGAATGATTCCGGGCCTTGGCGTTAGGGGGTGGCGACGCGGGATATTGGAAATTCAGGCCGGGGAGGTTGGACTCCCCGGCTATTGCTACTAGGGATTCGAGCGCTGTGGAGGTGAGCCGTGAGAGGGACGATAGCTTGGCAGACGGATTCGACGTGGCCGCACAGTGTTCCAGAACTGGAGATCGACCTAGATCACACGGCGTTGTTGGTCGTGGATATGCAGAATCCCGACCACTACGGCGAGGTGACGGATAACTGCGAGAAGCTGATCGGGTTCTTTCGCGACCAAGGCATGGAGAACATCTTTGTCCGCGTGGGGTACTTCCTCGAAGACCGGCGCGACATGCACCCGAAGCGCGCGCAGGCTTGGCTTCGCTCGGGCGATGGCACGGGTAAGACCATGCTCAAAGGCCACGAGAATCAGGCGATCATCGATCGGCTGACACCGACCGGCAGCGAGATGGTGATCGACAAGAATTCAACGTCTGCTTTCAATTCGACGGGGCTGGAGCAGTACCTGCACGCTCGCCAGATCGAGACGTTGTACGTGTGCGGTATGGCGACGAACCATTGCGTGGACAACACCGCACGTGGGGCGGCCGACCGTGGCTACAACGTGGTGATGGTCAACGATGCGTGCTGGGACCCCAGCGAGCGCTTGCACGAGGCGACCATGCGGGCGTTCCGTCGAGCGCTGGGCACAGTGAAGGACACGGCTGAACTGCTGACTGAGCTCCATGGAATCGTGTCGCCTGGGGCGACTGCACAAGGCGACACGCAGTGAGCATCACGATCCCTTGGTCGATCCGGCGCGAGGGCCATTTCGATATCACTGACCTTGAGATCGACCCGGCGCGCACGGGGCTGCTGGTGGTCGACGTTCAACGCGGCTACACGGAGCGGCACCTGGGTGTGGGCCTGGCGCTGGAGGCGTTCCCTGACGTGCGTGATTACTACTACGGTCGGCTCGAATCGGTGGTACTCCCCAACATCGTGCGGCTCATCGAGGTGTTCCGTCGCCACGCGCTGGAGGTTGTGTTCACCCGTCAGGCGTTCCAGATGCAGGATGGCCGGGACGTGCCTGCGTGGAATTGGCGTCGTCAGCAGATAGGCACGCCAGGGTCTCCCTTGTTCTGGGTGGGCTCGGCAGAGGCCGAACTTATCGAAGAACTGGCGCAGCCCACAGACCTGCTGGTCGACAAAGCGTCGGCGGGCCCGTTCGCGACATCTGCGCTTGATCAGTACCTGCGCAACTTGGGGATCGAGAACGTGGTCGTGGCGGGGTTGCTCACGAACGTAGCTGTGGAGACGGCGGCACGGGACGCGGGCGATTGTGGCTACAACGCCATAGGCGTCGAGGACGCATGCGCGGCATACACGGAGCTAGAACACAGCGAGTCTATGAATAGCGCCTCGTGGTGGGTCTCGAAATCGACGTCGTTTGTGGTCGAGATGCTCGACGGGGCGCTAGGGGCGTAGTCTAGGGCTTACCCCTCAGCCAATAGCGCTGGGGGGAGAGCACCGCGCGCAGAGACGTGCGGCCCAATCAAGAAAAGGCACGAAATGAGCCGGAGAAACGAAGATGCCACAACCTGAGCTTGATAAAGAGACGTTCTTGATCCTGGCGCGCCAGGCGGGGTTCGACCCGGCTGATCCGCACTTGGACGATCTGTTCCCCGATGTGCAGTTGATGCTCGGACGTATGGATATCCTGTTTGATTCTCCGACGGACGGGTTGGAGCCGGGATACCGGGCGCCCGGAAGTGAGGTCTAACGATGGCAGACTCATCGCTGACTACCATGACGGTTGCCGAGCTGGGTAAGCGCATCAAAGCGAAGGACGTGTCGCCCGTCGAGGTCGCAGAGGCGTTCATCGAGCGGACGGCCGCGACGGAGCCGCAGTTGAACGCGTGGATCACGCAGTTGCCTGACCAATCGAGGGCGGCGGCGAAGCAGGCTGAGGCTGAAATCACAGCGGGCAACTACAAGGGGCCGTTGCACGGCATCCCCGTGGGCTTGAAGGATCTGTTCTGGACCAAGGGAGTGCGAACGACTTCTGGGTCAGCGATCACCAAAGACTTCGTGCCGTCGGAAGACGCGACGGTGGTCGCCAAACTGCAAGATGCGGGCGCGTACGCGTTCGGCAAAACCAACATGGTGGAGTACGCGTACGGTGGCTCCGAGCACAACGCGATCTACGGTGCGCCCAAGAATCCGTGGGGGCTCGATCACATCACCGGCGGATCAAGCAGCGGCTCGGGAGCAGCGGTTGCGGCGGGTCAGGTGCCCATCGCACTGGGTTCGGATACCGCAGGCTCTGTGCGGGCGCCAGCAGCGCTGTGTGGGCTCACTGGCCTCAAGCCAACGTACGGTTTGGTCAGCAGGTACGGCGTGTCGCCGCTGTCGTGGAGCCTAGACCACGTTGGTCCGCTCGCGCACACGGCGGAGGACGTGGCCATCGCCATGAACGCGATGGTCGGCTACGACGCGAAGGACCCCGGTTCAGCCAACCATGCCCCGGAGGACTACCTGGCAGGGCTGCGGGGTGACCTGAGTGGTCTTCGGATCGGCGTGCTGCAAGACGATTTCATCTGGGACGTGACGGTTCCCGAGGTAAAGGCTGCGTTCGACGATGCGGTGGCACAGATATCAGCGTTGGGTGCAGCCACCGAGGCGGTGTCCATCGGCAACCTAGAGCGTCTTGCGGCGGCGCAGTTCACGATCACCACCGCTGAGGCGAACACATACCACCACGAGATGATCCAGCGAGCGCCTGAGCTTTATCACCCCGTGATCCGCAGGCGGATCGAGGCGGGTTTCTTCATGCCTGCCGCGGCGTACGTTCAGGCACAACGCGTACGAGCGCTTTTCGAAGAGCGCTACGCCAATCTGTTCGAGACGTTCGACCTGCTGGTCGCGCCCACGACGCCTTCGCCAGCGCCCGCAGCCAACGGTCAGGGGATACGCCTGCCGAACGGTGAGATGCCGTCGCGCGAGACGGTGCGGCTGACACGAGTGTTCAACCCGAACGGTCTCCCAGCGATAACGATGCCCACGGGATTCTCTGAGCAAGGGTTGCCCATGGCTGCACAATTCGTGGGGAAGCGCTTCAGCGACGCGCTGGTTATCGGCGCTGCGCACGCCTATCAGCAGGCGACGGACTGGCACACGCGCAGGCCGTCTCTTTAGACGCCTGACCTAGGCATCCACGGTGACGGACACGACGACGCCGTCGGTGGGCGGCACGTTCATGATCAGGCGCCGTGGCCAATCACGGCGATGCATGGCACCGACGACTGCCGTGAAGTCCACGCTGCTCTCGGCGTGCGCAGGCATCCAGCGCCCTTTGAAGAGCAACGACGACTGCGTGCCGCCTCGTAGGTTGCGCCACCAGATGGAACGTCGATTGGTGAGGCACTCGACCGTACGCTCATCGACTCGGTGGTACGCGAAGGGCACGTCATAGCTGCGCCCGGTACGCTTGCCCTCGAAGCGCACGACCGCAACATACCAACTCAGCAGCGGGTGCAGCGGCGATTGCAGGACGCGCAGGATCAGCGGGTTCACGCGTGGGAACACGGCGGGGACGACCCGATTCATCAGCCAGCGTGCGAGGGCAGTGCGAGTTGCGTGCATGGTCCTCACCTACGCCTTAGCTGCTGCTCGCTTGCGGGGCGCAGCCTTGGCTTTGGCTGGTGCCTTTGCCTTCGCGGTGGCTATCTTCTTAGCTGCCGCTATCTTTGCCTTAGTCGGCGGTCGGCCGTCATCGTCGGGCGCTTTCGCACGAGTAGGCTTGCCAACCACTGGCGTGAAGTCATGCTTGGCGAGCACTTCGCGTAGGTAGCTGGCGGTGCGAGAGTCTGGGCTCGCTGCCACGGTCTCTGGCGTGCCCACGACGACGACATCGCCCCCGTGGGCACCCGCGCCAGGGCCCATGTCGATGACCCAATCGGCGTTCTTGATCATGTCCAGGTGGTGCTCGATCAGCAACACTGAGTTGCCTCCATCCACGAGCTTGTGCAGCACGCGCAGGAGGTGGGCGCAGTCGTCGAACGCGAGCCCCGTGGTGGGCTCATCGAGGATGTACATGGTCTTGCCCGTGGCACGCTTTGAGAGCTCGGTGGCGAGCTTCACGCGCTGCGCCTCACCACCGCTGATGGTGGTGGCGGGCTGGCCTAGGCGGATGTATCCCAGGCCAACGTCTTCTAGGGTCGCGAGCTTGGCCTTGATCCGAGGCAGCGCGTCGAAGAGCTCGTTGGCCTCGGTGACGGTCATCTCCAGGATGTCGGCGATGCTCTTGCCCTTGAACTTGATCTCCAGCGCGTCCTCGTTGTAGCGATGGCCGTTGCATATCTCGCACGGGACGGTCACGTCCGGCAGGAACTGCATCTGGATCTGCACGTAGCCGTCGCCTGAGCAAGCTTCGCAACGGCCACCCTTCACGTTGAACGAGAACCTGCCAGGCAAGTACCCACGCGCTTTGGATTCTGGCATGGATGCGAACAGGTCGCGGATCGGCGTGAACACGCCGGTGTAGGTGGCCGGGTTGGAGCGTGGCGTGCGGCCGATGGGCGACTGGTCGATGTTGACGACCTTGTCGATGTGCTCCATGCCTTCGACACCGTCGCTCGCGCCAGGCCTATCTTTGGCCCGGTAGAGTTGCTGTGCCAGCCACTTGAACAGGACTTCATAAACGATCGTTGATTTGCCCGAGCCAGACACGCCGGTGACGCACACCAGTTCGCCGAGGGGGATGTCCAACGTGACGTTGCGCAGGTTGTTCTCGCGGGCGCCACGGATGCGCAGCTTCTTGCCATTGCCCCCGCGGCGAACTGTGGGCAGGCTGATCTGGCGTCGGCCGGAGAGGTACGCGCCCGTGAGCGACCCTTCAGCGCCTTCGATGTCCTCGATGCTGCCCTCAGCAACGATCCACCCGCCATGCTCGCCCGCGCCTGGGCCGAGGTCCACGAGGTAGTCGGCCTCACGCATGATCACTTCGTCGTGCTCGACGATGATGACGGTGTTGCCGATGTCACGTAGGTTCTTGAGCGTGCCTATGAGGCGCTCATTGTCGATGGGGTGCAGGCCGACGGACGGCTCGTCGCAGACGTACAGCACGCCCATGAGGCCGGAGCCGATCTGCGTGGCCAGCCTGATGCGTTGGCCCTCGCCGCCGCTGAGCGTGCCAGCCGAGCGCGAGAGGCTGAGGTACTCAAGTCCTACGTTCAGCAGGAACTTCAGGCGCGAGTCGATCTCTTTGAGGATCTGATCCGCAATGAGGAGGTCGCGTTCAGAGAACGCAGTCGGATCCCGATGCTCAGGCCAACGTGGCTCGACGGCGGGGCCGTTGCCGTGCCCCTGCATGCCTTGGGTCCATTCGATCGCATCACTCACAGAGAGGTTGGTGACCTGGATGATGTTGCGGTCGGCGATGGTGACCGCAAGCGATTGAGGTTGGAGGCGGAAGCCGTCGCAAGCGTCGCACGGCAGCGTCATCATGTAACGCTCAATCTCGGTGCGCATAAAGTCAGACTGGGTGTCGCGGTAGCGGCGTTCCAGGTTGGGGATCACACCTTCGAACGAGGTGTCCCACTCGAATACGCGCCCGCGGTGGGAGCGGTGGGTTACTTTGACCTTCTTACCGTCGCCAACGCCGTAGAGGATCTTGCGTTGGGCCTCTTCGGGGAGCGACTTCCACGGCTTGTCAGCAGAGAAGTCATGGGCTTCAGCCACTCCTCGCAGGATGCTGTAGTACCAGTTGGTGGCCGTACCTGCGCGGGCCCAAGGGTTGATCGCGCCTTCGTTGAGGGAACGAGCCGGGTCTGGCACGACTAACGCCGGGTCGATGACTAGGCGGACGCCTAAGCCAGAACAGCGCGGGCACGCGCCGTGGGGGCTGTTGAAGCTGAAGGTGCGCGGCTCGATCTCGGAGAAGCTGATGCCACAGTAGGAGCAGGCGAACTGCTCTGAGTAGACGTGCTCATCGCCGGAGTCTGCGTCCACGGTGAGCATGCGGCCTTCACCGAACCGGAGTGCGACCTCGATGGAGTCAACGACGCGGCTGCGCTCGGTCTCGTCGTCGAGCACCAGGCGGTCGACGACGATCTCGATGGTGTGCCACTGCTGCTTGTTGAGGTTGATCTCCTCGTCGAGCCCCTGGATGGTACCGTCGACTCTTACACGGACGAAGCCGTTCTTGCGGGCTTCCTCGAATATCTCTTTGTGCTCGCCCTTCTTGTGCACGACGCGAGGGGCTAGAAGCATCAGGCGCGTGCCCTGCTGATCGAGGACGGCCATGGCGACTTGCTGCACGGTCTGTCGTTGCACGGGGCGACCGCAGTTGTGGCAATGAGGCTGGCCTACCCGCGCGTAGAGCAGCCGAAGATAATCGTAGATCTCGGTGACGGTGCCAACGGTGGAACGTGGGTTGTTGGAGACGCCCTTCTGATCGATGGATATCGCAGGCGAGAGGCCCTCGATGTACTCGACGTCAGGCTTGTCCATGCGGCCAAGGAATTGCCTGGCGTAGGCCGACAGGGATTCCACGTAGCGGCGTTGGCCCTCTGCGTAGATGGTGTCGAACGCGAGGGTCGACTTACCCGACCCGGACGGCCCCGTGATGACCACGAGTTTGTCGCGCGGGATGGTGACGTCGACGTTCTTGAGGTTGTGCTCGCGAGCACCCTTAACAACGATCTTTTCGAGGCCCATCAGACTCCGGTATTCAAGAAGACATGAGGAATGCCTCGCTCCTGAGAACGAGGCATTCTGATACTACCACGGAGGTTGCGCTACCAGCGATTAGGGTCTGTCACCCATCGGGCTAGGCAGGGGGCTCTTCATTCCTCACGATCAACACGGGGCCAGCGCTGTGACGCACCACCGTGTCAGAGACGCTGCCCAAGAGCCAGCGACCAGCGCCACTGCGCCCGTGGGAACCCATGACGACGAGCTTGTCGCCCTGCGGGCCGACCTCGTCGACGATGGCGTCAGCGGGACGATCATCGATCGCTTTTGAGTCGACGTCAGCGGTGCCCAGGCTGCGGATGCGCTCAGCGATGGCGGTGGCGTAGGCCGTACCCTCTTCCCGTACAGCGTCGATGCCAGGGATCGGGGGCTCGCCCATGTCTGTCTGCGGGAACGTGGCGCTCATACCAATGTCTAGCGACCGCAGGACGGTGATGCCGACGCCGAGTGCTTTGGCGATCTCTACGGCTGTGGGAATCGCGCGCTCGCTGATTTCGGAACCGTCAGCCGGAAGCAACACTCGGGTGATGGACTCTGGGGTTCGCTGCTCGTTTTCTTTGCTGCGAACGATCAAGGTAGACGTAGATGTGTGGTGGATGACGCGGTCAGCGACGCTGCCGAACACCCAGCGGGCGATGCCTGAGCGTCCGTGCGTGCCCATGACGACGAGGGTATCCGGCGATGCGTCAGCGACTTCGACGATGACGTCAGAGGCGTCGCCTTCGCGAACGACGGTGGTCACGATGAGGCCAGCGTTCTGGGCGTCTCGGACGAACTCGTCGAGGTGCGCTTGGGCCTGGCCCTTGAGCCGTGCCATGACGTTCTGGACGTCTTCGAAGCCCGCTGAAGCGCCCACGCCGCTATCGATATCGGGGCCCCCGGAGTTCATCTTGCTGCGCGCCACGTCAGCAAAGGACTCGACGATCCAGAGAACCTCGAGTTCAGCTCCGGTTGCCTTGGCGATGAGTTCGCCGTAGGGCCACGCCTGAGCTGCGTTGGTTGAGCCGTCTAGAGGGACGAGTATCCGCTTGAACATGATGGCCTCCGCATCGGTGGATTAACGCAACGATAGCCGGAAGCGGGCTCGAATTCTATGGGCCAGGCCTGGGGACGCGTGAAGTCGTGGACGCTATCCGCGAATGAAGCGCTCTTCGCCGGGGACTTTGACCCAGACGCGATCTTCGCGAACTTCCGTCTCGTAAGCCACGGTGTCGTAGGTGTACTTGTCCAGGCATTCGCCCGTCTTGAGGTCGAAGACGGCGGCATGGAGTGGGCAGACGACGACTCCAGGCTCAACGGGGCCGTAGGAGAGCAGGCCGAACTCGTGGGGGCAGTAGTTCTCGATGGCGTAGGCGGATTCACCGTCCCAGAACACGCCGATCTCATGGCGACCGTGGGTTGGGTCCTTGAATTCGAATCTGAGGGCTCCTTTGCCCTTCAGCTCCTCGAGGGAGCACAGATCGAAGTCGTCTGCGCCCGCCGCGCTTGCCGCATCTGCCGTGGGTCCGTCTGACATCGACTCAACACCATGGATGCCGGAAGACCCCGGCATCGAAAAGATTGGTTGGCGGGCTCAGCCGCCGTGGCCCCGTCCACTTTGGGAGGAGCGGGCTACTGGAGCTCGATCAGGGGCGAACCGGCGTTCACGGCCTGGTCGAGCTTGATCTTGATGTTCTTTACTACGCCCGATTTTGCCATGCGGACGCTCTGTTCCATCTTCATGCTCTCTAGGACGCAGATCTCGTCACCTGCCTCGAGCACTTGTCCCTTCGTGAGCTTGATGTTCACGACTTTGCCCGGTAGGGGGCAACGGATCACCCTCTCGTCGCCTTCAGTGATGCCGCGAAGGCCAGGCTGATCAACCTTGGGTGCCTGGCGACGCGTGGCGGGCAGCGGGCCGCCTTCGGCTACGCCCATCTCAACGAGGTAGGTTTCGCCATCAACGATGACTTCGACGGGGCTCTGGTAGGCGTCTCCAACCTCTACCGAGTACCACTCGCCGTTGACCTTCAGCCGCATCCGTTTCACTGGGGTGACTCTCTCCTACGGGATACTTCTACTGCCACTCTCGCGAGAGCGCCTCTACAGCATACCGCTGCTGAGGCGGTTAACCATCAGGTTCCGGCGACCGTGCATCTTCCACTTGCTGGGCGGCGCGTTGGCTGCCGTGTCCTGATTCAGCACCATGGCAACCGCCAGTGCGGCGATCAGTTCGTTGCCACTGGACTCCGTCCCTGCCAGCATGCGCTCCAGGAACCCGGTGTCGTACTGGGCGCTGACGAACGGTTTGCTGTCCAGAACGCGCTCGACCAAGGGAATGTTGGTCACGAGGCCTTCGATCACATATTCGCTCAGGGCCTTCTTCATGTTCTCGATGGCCGTCGCGCGGTCTTTGCCACGCACGATGACCTTGGCCATCATCGATTCGTAGAACGGTTGGACCTCGTAGCCGTCGTACAGCGCGCCGTCCACGCGGACATTGAACCCCGTGGGCTCCTTGAGAAACTTCACTGTGCCTGCGGTCGGCAGCAGCATGACCGGATCCTCAGGGTAGATGCGCGCTTCGATGGCGGCGCCCGTGTGGGTGATCTCGTCCTGACCGATGGGCAGCGGCTCGCCCGCTGCGCAGCGGAGCTGCAGTTCGACGAGGTCGAGGCCGGTCACCATCTCGGTGATGGGGTGCTCGACTTGGAGGCGAGTGTTCATCTCTAGGAAGTAGAAGTGCTCGCCGTCACCGTCCAACAGGAACTCGATGGTTCCTGCGTTGCTGTACCCGATGTCCTTGGTGAGGCGCACCGCGGATTCCAAGAGTTTTGCACGAACCTCAGGTGTCAGCTTGGCACAGGGCGTCTCCTCGACGACCTTCTGGTTGCGACGCTGCACTGAGCAATCCCGTTCGTACATGTGGATCGCGTTGCCATGCTTGTCACCGAACACCTGCACTTCAACGTGGGAGGCGTTCTCGACGCGGTGTTCCAGGTAAACGCGGCTACTTCCGAATGAGTTCAGGGCCTGCCTGCGAGCGGTCGCGATGGCTTCCAGAAGCTCCCCGGGCTCACGCACGACGCGGATGCCCATGCCGCCACCACCGTCGGCAGCCTTGACCATGAGCGGGAAGCCGATCTTCTTGGCCCATTCCTCAGCCTCAGAATCCTCGATCTCGCCGTCGGTGCCGGGAACCACGGGGACGTTGGCGGCAACCGCCGTCTTGCGCGCCGCAACCTTGTCACCCATCTGCTCGATGATGTCGCCGGTGGGGCCTATGAACGCGAGTCCAGCCTTCTCGACGGCCCGGGCGAAGGCTGGTGATTCAGATAGGAACCCATAGCCAGGGTGGATCGCCTGCGCCTTGGTCTTCTTAGCTGCCTTGATGATCGTGTCGGCCCTCAGGTAGCTCTCGGACGCCTGGGAGGCTCCGATATGAACGGCCTCGTCCGCCATCTTGACGTGTAGCGCCTTTTCGTCGGCGTCGGAGTAGACCGCGACGGTCTTGATGCCGAGCTTCTGGCACGTGCGGATGACACGGCATGCGATCTCGCCGCGATTGGCGATGAGCACCTTGGTAAACACGTGGGCCAGTTTAGCAGGGCGCGCTCTCGTATACTCCTGGAAATTCCGCCAGGGAGGCCCCGATGACCGAACAACCCCCAGAGATGTCTAAAGAGGCGTTCCTGAACATGGCCGCGCAATTGGGATTGGAGGGTGACGACGACCGCATGCAGACGCTGTTCGAAGAGACCAAGGGCTCGCTCGCCCGTGCGGCTGGTGTGTTTGAGATCGACACCACGGGCTACGCGCCTAGTCCCATCAACCCTCAGTTCGAGGTGGGGGCATGAGCGATCTAGACGGTCGGACGATAGCTGAACTTGCGGCCCTGATCGGCAGCAAGCAGGTTTCGCCGGTAGAGGTGGCGGAGGCGTCGCTGCGAAAAGTGGAGGAGACCGAACCCAAGCTGCACTCGTTCATCACGCTCACCGCCGACCAGGCCATGGCGGCGGCGAAGCAGGCGGAGGTTGAGATCGCGGCGGGGCGTTACAAGGGCCCGCTGCACGGCATCCCCTTCGTGAGCAAGGACCTGTTCTGGACCAAGGGCGTGCAGACGACCTCCGGCTCGCAAGCTGACCTAGGGTTCTTGCCCGACGAGGATTCGACGGTGGTCGCTCGGTTGCAGGACGCTGGCGCGTATTCGCTGGGCAAAACCAACATGTCCGAGTGGGCCTTCTCCATCACGGGCTACAACTCGTACTTCGGGTGGTCCAACAACCCCTGGGGGCTCGACCGGATGCCCGCTGGTTCCAGCAGTGGCACGGGTACCGCCGTTTCAGGCGGCGTAGCGCCGATGGGCCTGGGCACAGACACGGGCGGCTCGATCCGCGCGCCAGCAGCGAACTGTGGGCTGACGGGGCTCAAGCCGACCTACGGGCTGGTGAGCCGGTACGGCGTGACGCCTCTATCGTGGTCGCTGGATCACGCAGGCCCGCTGTGCCATTCGGCTGAAGACGTGGCGTTGACCATGAACGTGCTGGCGGGCCACGACCCACGTGACCCCTACTCGGCGAAACGTGAGCCGGTCGACCACACGCGCGGGCTCAACGATGGCGTGAAGGGACTGCGCATCGGCGTGCCGACCGACTACGTGTGGGACGTGATGGACCCGGAGGTGGAGGCGAGCGTCCGAGAGGCGATAGCCGAGCTTGGCAGGCTAGGCGCGATCATCGTGGACGTGTCCCTGCCCGCGCTGGAGTGGGCTTCGCGAATGGGTGGCACGCTCACCTCCACGGAGGCGGCGGCGTACCACGGCGCGCGCATCCGTCGCGATGGCCACCTCTACGATCAACGTACGCGGATGCGGATCGAAAGTGGCATGTTCATCTCAGCGGAGACGTACCACCAAACACAGCGGGTGCGAGCGATGGCGGGCCAGAAGCTGGCAGAGACGTTCCGCAACGTTGACCTGCTGGCGACGCCGACGATGCCGATGCCCGCGCTGCCGCAATCGGTCGGTGTTGGCGTTACCCAAGTTGGAGGAAAGTCACTGCCGTCGAGCGCGCTGATGACACGGCTCACGCAGATATTCAACGTCAACGGCCATCCAGCGCTGTCCGCGCCGTGCGGGTTCTCGTCAGACGGGCTTCCGCTGGCCCTGCAACTCGTGGGGCGCCCGTTCGAGGACGCGCTGGTTCTTCGCGCCGCCCACGCCTACCAGGGCGCGACAGACTGGCATGCGCGCAGGCCAGTGTTTTAGGGGGGGCCGACCCTCTCCCTAGCCCTCTCCCATAGGGAGAGGGAATCAAGCCTCCTCCCCCTCTGGGGGAGGATTGAGGAGAGGGCTCGGGATGCCTGTTCGCGCTAGGACATTTCCCCATGGCACGGTCGCAACGCCACGCGCATCATGTCGGCCATGCCCGTCAATTCAACCAACCGCGCACGCGAATTACGCCGTAACTCAACTGATGCAGAGCGACGGCTCTGGAGCCGGCTGCGAGCGAAGCGGCTAGGTGCCTGGAAATTCAAACGCCAGCACCCCATCGGGCCGTATATCGTGGACTTCGTATGCCATGCCGCGCGGCTGGTTGTGGAGGTCGATGGAGGGCAACACGCGGATAGCGAGCACGACTTGAAACGAGACGCATGGCTCAGAAGCGAGGGCTACGCTGTCCTTCGGTTCTGGAATCATGATGTGCTTCGAGGAACTGACGTGGTCGAGGCAGCGATCAACGATGTGTTGGATGGGCGTTGGGCGGCCCCTCTCCCTAGCCCTCTCCCATAGGGAGAGGGAACCGGACCTCCGACCACGCTAGCAGGGGATCGCAGGAATCAGGCCTCCTCCCCCTCTGGGGGAGGATTGAGGAGAGGGCTCGCCCTGAATCCCCACCACGCCTTCCAGCGCCTCGACGTTGCTCGTCGCTGGAGTTACGACCCCCACAGCATCAGCATGCGGCACAAAGCGCACCCACCGCGACAACACGTACTTACGCTATTGCCGCCCTGCCGAGTGCAGTGGGCGTTATTCCCCCACGCGCCTGGTCACCACCACAAAACCGCCCACGACACCCCCCACTAATACCGTCCATTCGTGGATGGTATATTCCCTAAACGACACAAACTGCCAATGTTTTCAGCTCCCTTAGTCCAGCGCCAACCGCCGCCTAGACGGCGGCGATCATGTGGAACTGGACGCGGGCCTTGCGCTGGACGCCCATCTTCATGACCTGGCGAGCAGGCCTGTTGTTGGGATCGGGGAACATCTCGGCCCATTCTTTGTCGATGACGGCGAGGTCGGCGTAGTCCTGGACCAGGAGCGTCATGTGGCCTACGTCGTCCATGGTCATTCCGCCAGCCTCGACGAGGGTCTTGATGTTGCGGATGCCGAAGTGGGACTGACCCACGACGCCTTCGACGGCCTCAACGTTGTCAGCGCTGGCAGGGTCGACGCCCGACACGCCGGACGAGGCGTATAGCCCGCCGATACGCGCTGACATGGGGATGGGGTCATGGTGGTCGTGGCCTTCGATCTCGTGGTTGCTACGTGCCGGGTCGATGTTGCCGATGACCTGGATTTGGATCTGGCCGCCCATGGGGTAGCGGAAAGTCTTGCGCGCGGCCTGGTACTGACCGATCGGCCACGCCTCCAGGTAGATGTCCACCATGTACGGCTGGTAGGCGAAGTCGTTGAGGTACACCCACTGCAGGACGACGTCGTCGATGGTTCCTCCTGCGGCCTCCATGAAGAGGCGCATGTTGTCGAAGGCCTGGTCTGTCTGGGCGTCCTCGCCGATCACGGGCTCTGACGTGCCCAAGTCCCAGGGCACGATGACGGATGAGAAGACGTAGTTACCCATGCGTACGCCGTTGGGCAGCGGGTCACGGTGCGTGAGGCCTGGCACCTCGATACGCTTGCGCGTTTGGTTGACGACGCCGAACGCCTGGAGCTCTACGCCTGCGCCTGGTGCAATGGGGTACGAGGTCGTCTTACGGGCGGGCCGATTGTCGGCGTTGGGGAACAACTCCAGCCAGCCGGTGTTGATGTGGGCCCGGTAGTCCTGGGAGTCGATGAAGTTGGTGACTAGGCCGATGTTGTCGGTGCTGAGGCCTGCGCCTTCAACCAGTGCGGCCAGGTTGTGCCAGGCGTTCAGGAACTGCTCGGCCGGATCGTCAGGGATATCGCCGGTCTTGAGGTCGACGCCTCGGACGCCCGAGGTGAAGAACATGTCTCCGGTTTTGACCAGGTCGGGAGAAGCCGCGCCGTCAGGTGACAGGCCCGGCAGATTGAAGGTAGTACGGTTGCCCATGATTTTCCAGCTCCTCTATCGGTCCCGGATGATTCGGGGGTCACGTTTGGTAAGCCATTCGTCGACGGATAGCTGTGCGGCGGCTTCTGCGCCCTTGAGGGCGAGCTGCTCGTCGCGATCCTCGTCGCCGGTGCCGGCTACGCCGATGCCACCGATTACTTGGCTTTGGCGCCGGAGTGTCCAGCCACCGTGGAGGGTGGTCGTGTTGGCGTCCGACCAGTCGGCGACGGTACGACCGTCGTGGGCGATCTGTTGCCGCCAGAGGGCCGTGTCACGCCCGATGAACGCTGCGGTGTACGCCTTGCGCTCAGCGTTGCGCACGTCGACGGCTGATGTGCCGTCCTGGCGCGTGAAGTAGACGACGTCGCCACGGTTGTCGACGACAGCGACGGCGATGGGTTTGTTCTTGGTGCCAGCCGCGTCCAGGATCGCCTGGGCGACGAGGCGGGCGTCTGCGTGGCCGATAACTAGTTCGGTAATCATTACTTCAACCCCATGGCGTCGAGACCGATCTGCGCGAGCGCTTCGTCCCGGATGGTGGTGTTGCCGCTCATGCTGATGCCGCCAACGACGTTGCCGTTGTTCCTGATGGCGATGCCACCTTGGAGCGACGTGATCATGGGGTCGCCCCAGTCGTTCAGGGTGCGGTTCTTGGCCTTGATCTCGTTGTCCCGGAAATCGACGGTGTTGGCTCCTAGGTTGGCGGACGTGTACGCCTTGGCGCGGGCCCGACGGAGCATGCGTGCTGGCGCGCCGTCTTCGCGGTACAGCAGTACGGGGACTCCCCGGTCGTCGGCGATGACGAGGGCTATGGGGTTGTCCGTGTTGGTAAGGGCGCCGAGGATGGCGTCTCTGGCTTTCTCAGCCTCCTCGATCCCAATGCTTTCTCTCTGGAACATCTCTTGCTCCTGTAACTCGATAGCGGATGTGGCCGGGAATGTACGTTGCCGGTATTGGCCTGTCAAACGAGAGGCCCGCCGGGCAGGCGTCGCTCGGCCGCTCCGGTAGGGAGCGGCGCAAGCGATATGCGTTGGCTACTTTCGAGCGGCAGCCAGTGGGTGCAGGGAGTACCCTGCCTAACCCCGGGCTGCTGGGCGTTCGGGGCCTCTGATTCCTCCGGCCTCGTAGGTCGCGATGGCGTTGATGGACTCCAACTGCTCGGGCGTAAGCTCCCAATCGGCTGCCGCGATGTTGGCAGCGATCTGCTCAGGAGTCATGGCGCCCGCGATGACGGACGTGACCTCCGGGTGAGCGAGCATCCATGCGAATGCCATGTCGAGCATGGAGTGACCGTACTCCCCAGCGACCGCACCAAGAGGGGCCAGCATCGCCTCGTTGCGATCGTTACGCAGGCGCCCGACCTCACCACCACCGTCGGCTCCACGGGTGCCTTCTGGGGCGGGCCTGCCAGCTTGGTACTTGCCGGTGAGGTATCCACCACCCAGAGGCGAGTATGGCAGGAATCCCACCTCGCGCTGCGAGCAGTACGGGAAGAGGTCGATCTCCACCTGGCGGCTCATGATGTTGTAGTTGTTCTGGGCTGACACCATGCGAGGCACGCCCTTTTGTTCAGCGACAACGTTGGTCTCAGCCAAGCGCCACGCGGAGTAGTTGCATTCGCCGTAGTAGCGAACCTTGCCCTGCTCCACCAGCCTGCTCAGCGGTTCTAGGATGTCCTCAGCGCCGAGCGAGAAGACGGGCCAGTGCAACTGATAGAGGTCGATGTAGTCGGTCTGCAGGCGACCCAGGCTGATCTCGCACTGGTCGTAGATGTGCTGGGCGATGGTCTTGCCCTCAGGTACCTCAGCCCTGAATTTGGTGGCGATGAGTACTTTGTCGCGCCTGTCCTTCGTGGCAGCGCCGACGTGGACTTCGCTCTCGCCGCCGCCGTATCCGATGGCGGTGTCGATCAGGTTCAGGCCGAGCTCCATGCCTGCGTGGACGACGCGGGAGCTTTCAGCGTGGTCGGTGATACGTGCGCCGAAGTTGTTGGTTCCCAGGCCGACGGCGGACACGTTGAGGTCAGAGCTACCTAGTTTTCGGTATTGCATGGGGACTCCTGGTGG
>ERZ890510.649-NODE-649-length-26386-cov-8.166572_pt1 | contig 26386 bp, 26 predicted proteins | sample MGYA00521265_ERZ890510 | MGnify/ENA primary metagenome ERZ890510 (study PRJEB32303, sample SAMEA104408624) | aquatic metagenome | biome: Brackish water; feature: Chemocline; material: water | place: Baltic Sea | collected 2014-10-26T21:54:00 | depth 110 m ... | reverse complement strand
AACGTAGGAAGCTCAGCACCGGCGTCGGCGTCGTCCTCGTCGCCCATGGCGAACGTAGGAAGCTCAGCACCGGCGTCGGCGTCGTCCTCGTCGCCCATGGCGAACGCCGGAACCTCAGCTGCCAACTCGTCGGCACTCGCCACCGCCACTTTCGGCTCTTCCTCGCCACTGTGGGAGATTTCACCGAATTGGCCCGCCATGAGGTCATCGGAGTCGACGAGATCACGACTCGCCATCGCCGGAACTGCTGCCCCCTGGCTACTCACGTCTGCGTTCGGGTCAAGATCACGGATCTTGGCTTCGACGTCGCTGGCGGCAGGGTCGCCTTTGGCGGTCAGCCTACCGTGCGCAATCGTCAACTGAGCGACGGCGTCCTCCGTCCTTCCTTGCGACGCCATCTGGGCAGCCACCACGATCCGCATGTCGGTCTCGGCAGGCGCGAGATCGCAGAACTCGACCAGCGCCCTGAAGGACTCGTCCAGATCTCCTGCCTGCTGCATACGCTCAGCATAGGTCAGGAAGTTGGTGCGTGCATCCGGGATGAACCCCTGCTCACCACGTATCTGCCCCATCTTCAGATAAGCGTCGTGTCGATCCGGGACGTTGCGGATGATCTTCTTACAGACGGCAATCGCGTTGTTGGGTAGGAACGCTTCCATATAAACGGCGACAGACTGTTCGTAGTGCTCGACGGCGGCATCCAGATCGCCGACACGCACACACAGGTCTCCCACGCGATTATAGAGCCCAATGTCGGGCTGTTCCTCTTCCGCCAGCTTGTCGATGGCCTTCGAGTATTGAGCTAGCGGCTTCTGCCACTCTTCCTTCTGCTCGTGGCGTCGTGCCCGCTCTTTGAGCGCTTCAATGCTCATGAGTCTTGCGGGGTCTCCATCTCCATGCCCAATCGGCCTTGCACGTGCTGGTTAACGCGGTGGGACAAGACGCGGGCTGGTTCCAAATCAAGAATGTGTAATCTGCCCGCCATTGCCGGAAGCACAAGGGCATCGTGGATCATGCCAATCACCTGCGTTTCGAGCACCTGCCCCCCCCGGGCGGCCACCAAGCGCTCAATCCTCTCAAATACGGCCATCGGCGAGGTCCTTTCCGGGTCCTCTAGGTTCATCGATACCTGAATCCTGTCCTGGCCCGGGAGATGCAATCCCAACGCCCTTAGGCCCGTAAAGCCGCCATTTCTTTCCCGGATCATCCCCGCGATCGCCTTGGCGTCGACTACGTCCAAGCCGCCCACAAAAACGTTCCAGGCCAGCAGCACTTCGCGCGCACCCACACAGGTGACACCGGCTGTGGGATGAGGATGCAGGCACCCATTTGGGAGGTCGGGGCAACGTCCCTTCACAAAGCCCTCCTTCAGCGCCTCGAACCCGCCCCGTCGTAACTCCGCCAGGCCGCGGCCCGGAGGCGTCGCGGCCTGCCCGTAAAAGAAGACCGGCAGACCCAGTGCAGCCACTTCAACGCCAACTCGATGCGCGACCTCGACAGCGTCATTCATGTCGAGATTCCGCAACGGAATAAAGGGCAGCACATCGAGGGCGCCGACCCGAGGATGCACACCAGAATGAGCGCGGAGATCAATGTGCTCCTTCGCAAACGCAGCCCCCGCGATCGAGGCGGCCGCCACCGCAGACGGATCTCCCGCATAGGTGATCACACATCGATGGTGGTCCGGATCGGCGGACCAGTCGAATACATCCACACCCGCTCTGGCAATGGTATCGACCAGCGCCTGGATCTTGGACAGGTCTCTCCCTTCGGAGAAGTTCGGCACGGCCTCGAGGACTTTCACCATCCCTAATCTTACCGATTGTGCCAAGGCGCGTGGTACCCGGCACCCGGCGGGGGCCATGCACCTCTTCGAACGGCAGAAGCCCGAGCGCCCATGGGCGCCCGGGCTTCCCACCCCACCCCTGGCTGATTCCTACCCTCAGCCCCCGACCCCCGCGACTAGGTCTGGATTACCGGCTTGCAGCTGGTAGGCCCAATCGAAGATCATGAGCCCGTCGCTGTCCTGATCGAAACCAAGCATTTCGATTCGAAGCACGCCGAAGTGCGTGGCCCCATCGTCGCCGGTGACGCGGAGTACGTAGCTGCGCTGCGATTCGAGGAACTGGTCCGAGGTCACGTAGCCCTCTGTTGGCGCGGTCTCGATGTCTGTACACCCGGAGTCGGCCGCCACCTGGCACTTCAGGGACGTCGTTTCGAAGGCTACCGGGTAGACCGCCGCCGCCGGCCCAAGCACCAACCACCATCCGACCTGATCTACCTCCAGCCGGAAGTGCCGATCGGACGAGGTGCCGTGCATCACCGGATCGGATGCCTCGTCCTGCTGGAACCGAAAGCCTGACAGGCCCGGCTGGCCGAAAAAGTCGTATAACCATTCCCCGTGATAGTCTGGGCGAGGCGTACCCTCGGCCAAGACGCTGCTGGAGCCCTCATGCCCATCGCCGTCGACCGCGGAGACGTAGTACCACGACGTCGCACCGTTCGCGGCCAGCAGGTCCAGGAACCCCTCGGAGTCGGTCTCGCCGAGCAGGTACTGAGCCCCTCCGTTCGCGTCTTGGTAGACGCGGTAGAAGGCGAAGTCGCTGCTATTGCGAGCCGCGTCTCCCCAAGTCAAATAATTGGCGCCGTCGAGTGCCACGACCCGGAGGTTGTTGGGTGAGGGAGGCCCACTCCCGGACGGCACGTAGACGTCGACGGAGTAGCTCGTCGCGGTCTCGAGATCGTTGTAATAGTCATACGCCGACACGTAGTACTCGTACGTCTCGCCGGCGGCCACATTCGCGTCGGCGTAGGCGCAGGTGCTGCCTACGCAGTTCGTGACATCAGCGATCAGAAAATAGTCCGAGTCCGTGACCCGACGGGAGTACACTCGAAAAGACTCCCCGTCCCACGCAGGCGCCAACTCCCACGTCACGGTCACAACTCCGGCGTAATAAGAAACCGCGAGTTCCCGCGGCGCTGCGGGCGCCTCGTCCACGACGATCCAGTCGGCGTCGCAGCCAGCCAGAGCCAACACCATCATCACAGATCCCATCAGCGCGCGTCTCATTGTCCCTTCTCCATGACCCAGGCCCCAATCGGAGCACCGTCAGAGTGTCGCCAAGGAGAATGGCATATCTCGTACCAAACGCTAAGTACTTAATTTGTAACGAGTTAGCAGCGACGACGTCTCCAGGATGTGTCACCCAAAGTGGACAATATCGAGAAATCTAAAAGACATCGTCACCGCGAGGCGCCGCGAATCCGTCCCTTATTACCGCCGATTCTCTGAGGGCAGCCCCACATCGATATTGCGCTGCTTGTAGTCGAACTTGAGGTCCGAATTGTCGATCAGGCTCACCTCGAACCGGAAACTCCAGTTGCCGGTGGCGGTCTGAAGAAAGTCGAAGTTCGCCTGCCAGCGGTGAAGGTCACGGCTCAGGCGGATCGTGTGGTCATTGAACGCCTTGCGCTCAAGGTCGTACGCGGTGCGCCAACTCACGTCCCACATTTCCGTCGGACGCAGCGTCACGGTGCCGGTCAACATCTGGCTGATCGCCAGGTCCTCACCACGCGGCCGCTGCAACGCGTAGGAGATGCTGGCATTCCAGCCGCCACGCGATCCCTGCGAGCGGGGCGCCCGGGGGGGACTATCGCGGTTCACGCCCGGAATGATCGAAGATTCGTCTGTGGCGCCGGTAGCGGCGAAGGGGTCTTCCATTTCTGCTTCGTCATCCGAGCTCGGCGTCGCGGCAGCTTCATCGTCCCCGTCCGGGGCCAGAAAACCAAGCCAACGGAAGATGGAGGAGGTGGAACTGAGCGCGAATCCGAAATTCACCTGAGATAGGTGCGGCGCGAAGCTACGCTGCAACTGCCCGTCGACCTGTGCGTCCTCGAACAGTTCATGGTCGAACGAGAGAGAGAGACCACGCATATAGTCTGAGGAGATTTGGTTCGACAGCCTCGTAGTCTCGAACCCAGACAGGAAACTCCCAACCGAGTCAGCCTCGACGAAGTCATACCGGACCACACTCGTGCGAAGAGCGAGTAAGCTGACCGTCGCTGCGGACCCGGAGCGGGTCGGGCCTCCCTCATCATCAGCGTTCGGCGCACGCCCGCCTTCGCCAGGCGCCTGTCCTTGGCCCGCTGCGGCCATGAGCGAATCTGGCACTGCTTGCGGTTCACGAGCGGCGGCCTCCGCGGCAGCGGCAACCGCCGCGGAGTCCGGTTCAGCCTCTTTGCGCTTCGCTTCCCAGGTTTGGTTGATGGTCACCGAGACGGCGTTCTTGGGCTGAAGCGCACGCGCCCCGAATACCTGACGCTGCAACTCGTCTGGCGTCGATTCGGGGCTCCACTCGTATTGAATCGAGGGGGAGATCTTGTGGCGAATCGCCGCAAACCCGAGCACGTCGTTGCGGAAGCCGTAGAAGTCGGTTTTCAGAGTCGCACCGAAAGAAACGCGCGCCGGCGCGGCAACGAAGTTCTGGGCGAACGTGGACGTGTCGGACCGCAGCATGTTGCCCGAGAGGCGCAGGCTCGGCGTGATGGTGGTCGACCCGACAAGTTGCTTTTGATAGTCGAGCGTCGCGTTCCACGTAAGGTCAGCCCTGGCGATGTCGCGCGCCGGGCTGCCGGTGAGAAACGTTCCCGGCCCTGCGGAGTCGGGCAACATAAGGAGGGCTTCGGGGACACCCAGCGTGGAGCTCTCTCGGACCTCTACCCCCTGAGCAAAGGAGAAATTGCCAAGGCTCAGGCTACTGCGAACGGAGCCAGTCGTGTTCGCTGTGTTGGCATTCGCGAAGCTGAACGTGTCGGCCTGCATGCGGTCCAGCGTCCTCCTGGAGAAGCTGGAGCTCCCCGACCACGTCATGTTGTTGTAGAAACGCTCCCGACTGGACGGCGCCGGAAACAGCGTGATCGTGGACAACGATAGGTTGGCCGAGGGAAGCGTCCACTCCGTGCGGTCGTCGGACAGATACTGCTTTCGGTTCGCCCCCAACGACACCGAGCCCCAACTGAAACGGCGGTTGATACCACCGTCGGAGTCAATGGACTGGGTGACCTCTGCCGGGTTGAACGAATTTTCCCGCACGAAGTCGTTGCTCGATGCATATCTGCCAGAGACCCGCAGCTGCGTGCGTTCGTCCAACTCCCAGTTGTGACGGGTATCGAGGGCCAACTCGCTGGAGCCGTCCTGTCTCCAGTAGCGACGGAAGTTCACGTCACCGTCCAAGAACTGCTTGTTGAACTTGTAGCGAATTGAGCTCGTCATGCTCAGGAAATTGTCGCTGAACCAATCGAACGCCACGAGCGCATCTGAGTAGTCAGACATGGCCCAATACCATCCGATGTTGCTCACGCGCCGCCGGTAGCCGCCTGACGTGCGGATGATGTCATTCACACTGAACCGAGGCGTCAGCAGCCCTGAAGAGCGGCCCTGAGCTAGGCTCTGGGCGATAAACGGGAGCCAGACCACCGGGACGTCTGCGAAGTAGAGGCGAACACCACGAGCCACGAGCACTTTGCCGCCGACGATCTTGATTTCGTCTGTCTCGAAGTGGTAGTGCGGTTCCTCTTCTTCGCACGATGTGAAGCGAGCGTGTGACATGAACGAAGAGTCGGCCGACGCATAGGGCATGTCCCCTGTGACGTTCCAGTTCGCTCCGCCCTCGTTGAACCGTGTCCGAGCCTCACGTGCAGACCCGCGCGACTGGCTCATGTCATACACCATCTGAGCCGACTCGGTAGGGTTGCCTTCCGGAGGGGTCAAGGTCGACATGCCGACGGTCCTAAGGCGTCCCGAGGCGTCGTCGAAGGTGATCGACGTGTCGGCCTCGATCGCCATGCCCTCGCGATTCACGCTGGCTCGCCCGCCCTCGGCGGCCGTGAGCACCAAGATCCGGCTTGCGGCCTCGAAGGTGGCGGCGCCGGCTTCGTACTCCGTCAGCGTGAACCCCGGCATGGCGAGCAGGGCCGCGGTGACCGAGTCACCGGCTTGAGTCAGCTGCCGCTGACCTTGGCGAGCATTCTCCATGCGCGTCGAATCCATCACGAAAAGGACGCTGTCAGCACCCGGTGCTCGCCCTAGCCGTTGGAGCCGTTCCAGCACGCGAAGGCGCGTGGAGTCGACCGCCTCCTGAGCAGCAACCGGACCGCTCGCCGCAGCAAGCGCCAGCGCCGCTAGCCATCCGACCCTACGCCACTGAACTCGGCTCACTTCTATTTTTTCTCGACGGAGTTGGACGGCGCATCAAGGCTAGTCTCAAACTCCTTTGCCCTTTTGTCCTTGCCCCTATAGACCAGAACCGACAGGAAGATGCCGAGTTCGTAAAGCAGAACGAGGGGGACCATCATCATCACGGTCAGGACAATGAGATCTCCCGGCGTGATGAAACTCGCGACGATCGTAATCACAACGATCGCATGCCGGCGCTTTTCCCGCAGGAAGCGCGGCGTCACCAGACCCATCACGCTGAGGAGCATGACGACGATCGGGAGTTCGAACATGGCCCCGAAGACGAGCAACATCTTCACGATGAAGCCTATGGTCTCGTTGATTTCCAACGCTGACTTAAGCGCTTCGGTCTCAAAGAGCAGGAAGAACTTGAGCGTGGCCGGAAGCGCAAAGAAATACGCCAGTGCCATACCCGCGACGAAGAGTACCATTCCGAGATAAAGCGCCGGCACAATCGCGCGCTTTTCTCTCTTGTCCAAAGCGGGGGACAGGAACGACCACACGTGGTAAGCCACGATGGGGAAGGCCATGATGATGCCCGAGTAGATCGCGAGCCTCAGCGTGATAAAGAAGGCCCCGCCCGGCACAAGATATTGCAGCTGGAAGTCTGGATCCCCAGAGGCCGAACGGACCGGGGCGATCAAGAGATCAAGCACATCGTAGTGATAGACCAGCCAGAAGCCGAGGCCCGCTCCGATCGCGACCGAAAGCACGGACCACGCGATTCTCCAGCGCAGTTCCTCAAGATGGTCGAGGAACGGCATCTCACCGCGTAAGGTTCGCATTGGGGCCATCTAAAAGGTTCGCTACAAGTGTGAACGCCGGCTTAGAACGGGAACTCGACCTGGTTCTTTCGGAGCGCCTCGCGCTCCTGCGCCGCAGTCATTTCGTCGACGAACTCTTGAAACTCACCCGCCTCTTGGAAGTTCCGGTAAACAGAAGCGAAACGGACGTAGGCGACGCGATCGATTGGACTAAGGCGCTCCATAATCAACGCACCCAACTGGACGCTGGGAACCTCTAAGCCGGCCTGCCGCGACAGGCCGTCCTCGACGTCGTCCACGAGGGATTCCATGTCGGAAGCCGAAACCGGCCTCTTCGCGCACGCAACCTTGATGCTGCGCAGGATTTTGTCGCGATCAAAGTCCTCTACAGCACCGGAACGTTTAAGTACCTGAATCGGGCGCTCTTCAACGTACTCATAGGTGGTGAAGCGCGCGGCGCAGACCGTGCATTCACGCCGACGACGAACCGCGCGTCCACCGCGACTCGCCCGTGTGTCGACCACACGGTCTTCCGTGGCATCGCACTGCGGGCATCGCATGGGTTAGTGTCCCGTCCCCGAACGTCCGACACGAGCCGGAAACATCATCGGATCTCGTCGAGCTTCTCAGCAGCGAGTTCGGCCATGATGGTATCGGGATAGGTATTGATAATGCGCTCAAGCGTGGCGACAGCTGCCTCGGTGTCCTCCTGATCAATCTGGATCAGAGCGATTCGGTACAACGCGTCGGGCACCTTGTCGGCGGTCGGAAAACGCTCCTGGATCGCGCGGAAGGCCTCAAGTGCACCCTCCCGTTCGTTCTGCTGATCAAGAATGTCGGCTAGGAAGAACTGGGCTTCTGGTGCCAATTCATGATTCGGGTAGTTGTCCAGGAATTGCTGAAAGGCCATCCGCGCCGTGGTCAGGGACCCCCGCATCCTCAGGTCGGACGCGGTCCGATACAGCTGCTGCGCATCACCACCTGCTGGGGCTCCGCCCGTGGCACCCTCAGACCCGTCGTCCCCGGGACCCGCCTGCGACGATCCTGTCTGACGCCTCAAGTTCGTCAATTGATCTCGGACACCCACCAATCCTCTCTGATTCTCGCCAGCGAGCGCCTCGAGCCGCGACAAGCTCTCAACAACCAACCGGAGCTGACGGGTGACGTCTCCCCGGAAATCGAAGAGTTGGTCGGCCTGTGTCCGAAGTGTGTCCTGAGTGGACACCGCTCCAAGGCGCATTTCAGCGAGTACCGAGTCCTGACGTGCCGCAAGCGCACGCAACTCGACCTGCAAATCGCGGATGTCGCTCTTCGTGGCACAGCCACCGAGCGTGACAAGGGCGGCCATCGCACAGACGCGGGCCGCCGCTGAGTTTGTTCTAAGTGTCATGATATACAGGGACCCCTCCCCCGGTTGTCCCGGAGGAGGGGTCCCGCAAAGGTCATGCCGCTAGTTACCGGCGTTGATCGCGTTTGCGCCCGCAGTGATCTGGAACTCACCACGTCGGTTCTGAGCCCACGCGGCCTCGCCTGAACCCGTCATTGCCGGCTGCTGCTCACCAAACGAGACGATGCTGAACCGACTCTCTGCCAGGCCAAACCCGATCAGGAAGTCCCGGATCACCGCAGCACGTCGGTTGCCAAGCGCGAGGTTGTACTCGGTTGACCCACGCTCATCGGCGTGTCCCGCAATTCGCAGTTGAACCGTCGGGCTCGCACGAAGGATGTCTGCCTTCTGGCGCAGTAGCGCTTCTTGGTCACTGCGGATCGTGGCCACATCGTAGTCGAACAGGACCTTAGCTTCGAGCGTGGCCCGAGCAGCGGCCATCGCACGGGTGCGAGCGGCTTCCTCAGCTCTTTCGGCCGCCACGCGGGCAGCAGCCGCACGTGCGTCAGCTTCAGCCTGCGCTACCGAATCCCGATAGGCCTGCAGTGAGTCCTGATTCGCCATAGGTGGCGCAGGCGGTGGTGGCGGCGGCGGATCGCCCTTGCAGGCACCCACGGCGAGTGTGGCGGCAAGAACCGCTACAGAAAAACGACGGACGATCATCCCTACTCCCGGGTTGAACGAACAATGGTAAAATGAGGCGGAGGCATTCAGGCGTGACTGGAGGCCTAGCAACGAAGCTAACGCGCTTTCTGACTCACGAAAAGCCCCCTGCCATCTGGGGAAAAACACATTGGGGCGCAACGCTTTCCAGCCGGGCCGAGCGCTCCCAGTCGGACCCGTACTGACGTACCCCAGCCGCGGGGCTCAGTTCGATGCGCCGATGGGCGGGGACCAGTCCGGCAATCCGACCTTGCGACCGGACACGATCGGCCGCAAACGGCCCGACGCCACATCAACGACAAACAGCCCAAAACCCCAACGCCGCTCGCCCACGAAGACGATATGTCGTCCATCCGGCGCCCAACTCGGATCTTCGTTGTTTCCTTCCCATGTCAGCTGGAGGAGCCGCCGACCGTCGTTGGCCATGTCAGCCACAAGAATGTGGTGCGTGCCGCGACGCACGGCGCCGTGGAAGGCGACCAGATCACCCACGGGTGACCAGTCCGGCGACGTGTAATATCCGCGGCCGCCATACTCATAAGGCGACAGCGTTTCAGCGTCTCCCCCTCCCGCGGGCATCACCATGATTTGGGGCACGTTGTCCCCGAATCGATTGGTATTGAAGGCCATCTTTAGGCCGTCCGGAGAATACGTGGGAGAGAGGTCATAGTGCTGCCCTCCCGAGAGGGAAGTCAAGCAGCACTCACGCGCGATGTTGTAGGTGAACACACCGCTGCGGGCGTTCCCGAGAATCGAAAACGCCAGTGTCTGCCCGTCCGGGCTATAGGAAGGCGCCATGTAGTCGCCCTCTCCACGAACGTCGGGCAACGTCCACTCGGCCCCAGTTGCGAGGTCGAGTTGGTAGATCCTGGGCAGACCTGTCTTGAAGGACGAGTATGCCAACTTGGAGCCATCCGGCGACCACGCCGGCGAATTCGTAATCGAGCGGAAGTTCGTGAGACGGGTGAGGTTCTCGCCGTCCGAATCGATGACGTAAACCTCGGAATTGTAGTCCGCGTCGGTCATCGTGAAGGCGATTCGGGTCGCGGCCATCCCCGGAGCGCCGGTTGCCCAACGCACGATGTCATCGGAGGCGCGATGTACCGCCATCCGGTAGTCGGGGTCGGCGGCGTCAGGAAGTCGGAAGCGACCGCGCTCGGTGACTTGCCCGTAGACGACGTCGTGCAACTCCAGGATGAGTATGAAGCCGTCACCCGTCCCTTCCACCTGGCCGGTGACGAGCATGACGGCACCTAGGCGATCCCAGAGGCGGTAGTCAAGCACGTCGCCGACGAGCCCTGCCGGGAGGGAATCCATGACCTCGAACCGGTCTGAGTTCCGCAGGTCGCGTCCCATGATCGCCTCGACCTCAGCCGCGAGCCCGGCCCCGCCAAAGCGACCGGTGAACGGCTGCATCGCCAACGTCGGCTGCAGTTGGTTTTCGTAGACGAGCCCCAGGCTCACGCCGGGAATCGAATCCCGGTCTTGAGCCTGTGCAGGCGTCGCCACAGTCACTAGCCCGACGGCAGGGAGCCCGAAGGCATACACAGCACAAACCAACCCACCCTTCCACACCTTCGTCATGCTCATCCTCATTGGTTAGTTCCCACGGCGGAGGGCTCCGACCCCAGGCTAAAACTCATCGGTTCGCCCCTGGGCCTAAAGTTGAATTGGACAGGAAGACGATCGAATGGGAGTTCGTCCGGGAGCGGGCCGAACCGGCCGCCTCCGGCGCACTCGATCGCACCCATCGCGCCAAAGTCGAAGTCCGAGTTCCCGGAGCGGGTGACGAACTCCATGCCCCCGACGGAGCCGTCCGCATTGATGTAAAAGCGGACCGTCGCTTCCACGTTCACGCCTCGCGGTGGCCGGAAGCAATTCCCGATCTGGCGGATGATGTTGTTGTAGTACACCGGATAGTCCCTACGAACGCCCTCGAGGCGTACGTTGATGTCCTCTCCCGACTCGGCGGCATCTTTCGTGGGCTTCTCGGTGGTCGTCGCAGCCGTGCGCTCTTCCGCGACTTCTTCCACGGGTTCGGGTTCGGGCTTCGGCGGATCGGGCTTCACAGCCTCTTCAATCGCGACCTCTTCCTCTTCGGGCTCCGGCTCTGGCGGCGTTAGTGTCGGGTCCGGCTGCTCGACCACGAACTCTTCGGTGGCAGGCTTTTGAGTTTCTGCCTGCACTGTGGTCGGCGGTGAGACGAGTTCGATCTCGTACGTCAGGAACTCGAATTCGGTCTCACCACCCAGCGTGGTAACCCATGCTAGGACAAAGAGCAGGAGATGGAAGACGACTGAGAAGGCCGCGCTCTGCTTATCGAAGGGGTCGTGCCGGCGTGCCATGGTATGGTCAATTTCCCCGATACGGTTCAGCGACGATCGACCAGTTGATACCACTGTTCTGCGCGCTCGACATCGCCCTCACCACCGGTCCGAACGGGGCGAGTGAGTCCCCGCGGATGTACACGCGCTCGATCGCGCCGCCGCCCAGCAACTGACCCAGTCCAGACTGGAGGTCTTCAGCCGTGACAGGGGTCTCTTCCATGTAGATGGTCCCATCCGCGGTCACGGTGATAAAAAAAGGCGAGTCCTGAGACGTCAGAGGCTGCACGTCAGCCTTTGGAATGGACACCTCAATCCCGCCCTGCATGATCGGTGCCGTGATGATGAAGATCACCAACAACGTGAACGCGACGTCGACCAGGCTGGTCACGCTGATTTCCGAACTTACGGGGAGGTCGGCGCGGCGTCCGCGTGCGCGGCGGCGAGTTCCGAGGCTCATGCGCACCCCACCCGGCCGCACGGGGCCGTGATATGCTCTATAAACGCCAGCTTCACTAGACCCTACCCTCGCGGGCCAGGGTACCGATGAACTCGCTGGAGAAGCCCTCTAGCTCCCCGCTCACGAGGTTGAGCTGTCCCACGAAGTGGTTGTAGGCGATGACCGCGGGAATGGCCACAAAAAGCCCGGCCACCGTCGTGATGAGCGCGGCGCCCACACCCGGGGCCACAGCCATGATGTTGCTGCCCCCTGCGGACGTGATCCCCAGGAAGACTTCCATGATTCCGATGACGGTCCCAAGGAGCCCGAGCAGCGGGGATATTGACCCGATCGTCGCGAGCCATTGGATGCCCCGTGCGAGCTCGTCACGCTCCTCCGCTTCCTCCTTCTCCAGAACGAGGCGCAGGGCCTCCAACTGCGTCAGCGACAAACCCTGGCTGGGCGCAGCGCCTTCCCGCAGCGCGCCCGGACGGAGTTCACTGAAGAAGTTCACGCCCTGGCGGAACACCCGACCATAAGGGGATTCAGGGAGTGTGAGGATGGCCTTGTAGGCGTCCTCAAGCCGCTGAGCGCGTTCCATATGCTGAAGGAACTCATCGCCTTGCAACCGGACGTCGCGGAATTGTTTCCACTTGTGATAGATAATGTAGACGGAGGCCGCGGACGCCCCGGCTAGCGCCATCAGAACAATCTTCGTGGGCAGTGAACCGCCGAAGATCATGCCGAAAACGGACAGCGGGGGACGGGCTTGGAGAAGAAGCAAAGCTGGTGTCATTCGGGGGCTCCGGCCCTCTGGTTCGCGATGTGTGTGTAGGTAGCGTGCAAGCCTTGTTCCAACGAATGGGCGGGGGCCCATCCGTATGCCCGGATCTTCTCAGTATTCAACGTGCTATGGCGAAGCTCACCCGGTCGTTCCTTCTCATGTTTGCAGCCTGGACTCGTGCCCGACACACCTTGGATGGCATCGGCCAGACCTACCACGCTCGTACCTACCCCGGTCCCCACGTTGAACGCCCGGCTGTCTAGCTCATTGTCATCCGCGAGATCGAGTTCGGACACAAGCATGTTCGCGGCTACAACGTCGCCGACATAGACGTAGTCACGGGTCTGTGCGCCGTCGCCGAAGACTGTCAGGGGTTGGTCGAGAAGGAGCCGAGTGCAGAAGATGGCTACTACACCCGCCTCTCCATACGGATCCTGTCTCGGCCCATATACGTTCGAGTACCGAAGTGCCACGTAGTCCAGCCCCCTGACCTGTCGGTAGTAGTTCAGATAGAACTCACCAGACAGCTTCGTGACACCGTAGGGGGACAACGGCGCCTTCGGCGCCGTCTCGTCCGTTGGGATCTGCTCAGGCTCACCGTAGATCACGCCGCCGCTACTGACAAATACGAATCGGCTCGTACCGACTTCGATGGCCGACTCAGTCAAGTTGAGGAGACCCATGATGTTGATTGAGGCGTCCTTAGCCGGGTCCGCAACAGAAACGCGGACGTCGAGCTGAGCCGCGTGATGATTGACCAGGTCGAAGCGAACCTCACGAAACAGATTGCGAATGCCATCTCCGTCCCGAATGTCCATCTCCACGAACGTGGCATCAGCCGGCAGGTTAGCCCGGCGCCCCGACGACAGGTCATCGACGACCCACACTTCGTGGCCTTTGGCCAGGTACGCTTCGGTGATGTGGCTGCCAATAAAGCCAGCCCCCCCCGTCACCAGTACCCGCTTCTTCGCTGCAGTCATGTCAGTTCAGTGTTGTGGTTCGATGAGGATCGATAGCAAAAAGAGTCCCCACCGGTCCAAACCAGCGGGGACTCTCGGATTCCAGCTGGAACGCGAAGGGCATAAAGCCTCATCGCGCAGCAGCTCACCGCATTTTCTTTGTTAGGCGTACAATGACGCCCTTTTCAAAGACGGCGTCGACGATGTTCACGATCCTGGCGGCTGCGATCCCGTCCTGAATGCCAACCACCTGGAGGAAGCCCTCCGAGTCGTCGTGATCGACCGTGTTAAAGAGCGTGAACTCGTCTCCTAGAGCGACACCGTCTTCGGTGCCGACGTCGAGGAACGCGACGAAACCCACGTCCTGGAGGCTTGACGTGTTCGCGAATCCGACGACCATGGCCGCCTCATCCCCTGCTACGGCCTGCGCATACTGACCGACAGAAAGGGAATAATTCGGCATCGGTCCGGTAAATTGATCCGGTAGGATGCGCCCGTACTCCTTGATGATCACACCGATCACGCCGTCCTCGACGATATCCGTCACGTCGATGACCCCTGTGGGCACCAGCACCCGACCGACGTCCTCAATCGTGTCGCCGACTTTGAAGATCTGTAGACGATCCCCAACACGAGCCGGGGAGTTCATGGCCACGTGGACGCGATCGTAAGAGCGCACCGTGTTGTTCCGGTTACGCTCCCCAGCTGCCCCTGTAAGCACACCCGTGTGGTCGGGATCATCCGTTAATCCAGCCACGCGCGGAGCCGAGTAGACGAGATCCGGGGGAACCGCCAAGTGCTGAATTTCCTCCCCACGGACGACTCCTGCCCGAGCGACCGAAGTATCTTGGAAGAAGATCGTTCGAGGGCCACTACCCACAGAGGCCTCTTGAGTCGTGGTCGCCGGCCGAGACGGCTGCTCGGCAACGGGCATCGTCTCGGTCGGGGTGGGCGCCTCGGTACCGGGAATCGCCAGAACCTGACCAGGAGTGATCAGGTTAGGATCGGCGATGTTCGCCTGATTGGCGTTCCAAATGCGACGCCAATCAAACGGACTCCCGTAATACCGCGCTGAGAGATCCCACAAAGTGTCACCATCAACGACACGATGGGTTCCCTGAGCTTGCTGGGCGAGGGCAATTCCTGGCAGAATCAGTAATGCAAGAATGGCCGCAGCCGAGCGAACCATATGGGCTCCTTCGGCAAGTAGGACAGGGCTTTTCTCCCGGTGAACACTTGCCCAAGATACGGGTCATCCACTCCTGAGGTCAACGCGTTTTTTCAAATTGACTTCAAATGTTTCCGAAGGCCGCCAAGTCGGCAGCCTCTCTGGGCCCTCGCCCAGCGGCCTATTGTGTCTCCATGACCGAGCGCCACCGGCCCCGCCCGACCACCACGTGGTCGAGCACAGGGATCCCCAGCAGCCGCCCTGCTTCGACCAACTGCCTTGTCACCGCGCGGTCTTCCGCGGACGGCATGGGGTCTCCGGAGGGGTGGTTATGGACCAAAATCAGCCCGGCAGCGCCTTCCGCCACCGCCGCACGGAACACCTCCCTCGGATGGATCAAAGAGGCGTCCAAGATGCCCTTCGTCACCAAGACCTCGCGCACGACGCGGTGGCGCGTGTTGAGCAGGAGCGCATGAAACTCTTCTTGAGGAAGATCGCGAAGTCGAGGACCCATGCGGCGAAACACGTCCGCCGGGCCGCGCACGCGATCGTCGTCGCCGTCGGGCTCCGTGGCGACACGCCGGCCCAGTTCGAGCGCCGCAGCGATCCGTGCCGAGGTCGCGCGCCCCACGCCCGAAAGGCCTTCAAGTTCAGAGACGTCGAGGGAGGCCAGGCGACGGAGCGATCCGTCGACGCGCTCGCTGATGGCCTGCGCAACATCTGCGGCAGGGACACCGGCCACCCCGCTCCCGATTACCACCGTAAGCAATTCTCTAACGGTAAGGCCGCGTGGGCCCAGGGAGCGCAGTCGTTCTCGCGGTCGGTCGGGGTTCTGTAAGGACACGCATGACGATCACGGTGTCCGCCGGGCGGTGACATGCTCAGATGAGGCTAGAGCGTCAAACGCATCACCACCGCGTCTTCGCGGGGCTTCTCGTAGTAGTTCTTACGCCGACCGACGTCTGTGAACCCAAACGACCGATACAGCTCCGTGGCGCGTGCGTTCGAGCTGCGCACCTCGAGGAACACGGTCTCGATGCCCCTCCCCTTGGCGAGGACGAACATGCCGTCGAGCAGCCGGCGCGCGTAACCGAGTCCCGCGTACTCAGGCCGGACCGCGACGTTCGCCAACTCGCCCTGATCCACAATGCACCAGAGCACGGCGTAGGCGATCACGCCCGCCTCGGGGTGCTCGGCGACCCACAATTCGGCACTGGGTCGGTCGATGAGATCCAGAAACGTCGAGGCGTCCCACGGGCTCGTGAACTGCCGGTTCTCGATGCCGATCACCGCGTCCACGTCCTCAGCCCTCATGGGCCGCATCGTGGCGTCTGCGGCCGTGTCTACCCTTTCCATGCTGCGTCCGGTCGCCATTCGCGAATGTAGCGAGGCTCCCAGGTCGGCACGGACGCCACCGGCGCTGCATCCGGATGCAGCGCCAAATACCGCAGCAGACCCTCGCCCGAAGGGTGCGCGACCGGGTCAGGCGTAACCGGAAATCCAGCCCCTTCGATCGCGGCACGATGCTGGGCGGCGCCTTCCCCGACGAAAACCGCACCCGCCGGCACCTCGTCGTCGAGCACGTCGCGCAGCGAACCGCCGTGCGGCGGCACCAAGGTCTCGACTCCGATCCCCCCGATACCGTAGCACGCGCCGTAAACTCGGTCCGCACGGGCATCGAAGAGGACGTAGCGAATACCGCTTCCCTCCAAAGACAGCGCCGTGGCCGCAAGACTCGAGATGGCCCACAGGGGGCAATGAAGCGCGTGAACCAGGCCCTTGGCGGTGGCTGCCGCGATACGAACACCCGTAAAGGATCCGGGTCCCTCTCCGACGATCACCCCGGAGATGTCGCTACGGTCGACTCCGGCTTCTGAGAGGATGTCACGGATCGACGGAACGAGACGCGCAGCTTGATCGCCCTGGCGTTCGAGTGTGGTGCGCGCGAGCACCTGAGCACCCTTCGCGACGGCAACCGACGCGACCTGCCCGGAGGTGTCGAAGGCGACGTAGAAGCCTTCTTGAGAAAACGTGCTCATGATCCCGACAGCGACATCGGGAACGCTGCGAGATCCGGCGGAGCCCCGACCCGCTCCGCGCCGACATCGCGCAGATCTGGGTGGCCCACGGGCACGGATAGGTCAATCACCCAGTAGTGCGCGGGCATCAAACCCTCGGCGCGCTCCGGCCACTCGACCAGAACGATCTCGTGATTGAGGCCGAGCTGCTCCCAACCCAACTCCCAAAGTTCGTCACTGGACTCGATGCGATACAGGTCTAGGTGGACGACTTCGCGGCCCATGTCCGCCGGGTGACGCAACAGCAGGTTGTACGACGGCGACGGCATGGACACAGTGACGCCGGCACCCTCCCCGATCGCGCGGGCCAGGACAGACTTCCCCGCCCCCAGCTGGCCACGTAGGCCAATGACGACCGGTGTGGTCGTGGTAGCACCAATTCGCTTGCCCCAGCGGGTCAGGCTAGCCTCGTCGAGCCTCATTTGCTTTCTAGCTTGAGCCAGTCGGCGGTGAGGCGCAGGCCCTCCGTCAGGGACACCTTCGCCTCATACCCGAGCCGCTCGTGGATCTTCGTCAGGTCTGCCAGCGAGTCCCGCACGTCGCCTGGCCGCCCTGGTCCGAACGTCGGGTCGATGCGAACGCCGAGCGCTTCCTGGATCGCGTCCCACAGGCCGGTCACGCTGATGCGACCGCCACAGCCGACGTTGAAGACCTCACCGCTCACGCCCTCAGGCGGGGCCGTCGCCGCAAGCAGGTTGGCCTGCACCACGTTGTCGATGTACGTGAAGTCGCGGGTCTGCCCTCCATCGCCGTTGATGGTCGGCGCGCGTCCCTCCAGCGCGGCGGTGATGAACAACGGGATCACGGCCGAATAGATGGAGGCCGGATCTTGCCGAGGACCGAAAACGTTGAAGTAGCGCAGTACGGCCGTCTCAAGCCCAAAGAGCCCAGGGAAGACCTGCACGTAGTGCTCCCCCGCGAGCTTCGCGACCGCATAAGGCGAAAGCGGGATCGAAGACATCGTCTCGATCTTGGGCAACGTCGCCGTGTTGCCGTAGGCCGAGGACGAGCCCGCATAGACCAAGCGCCGTACCCCGGCCGCGTGCGCCGCGACCAACATGTTCAGGGTGCCGGACGCACACACATGATGCGAGGTCGTCGGGTTCTCCACCGATCGAGCTACGGACGAGAGCGCCGCTTGATGAAAGACGTAGTCGATGTCGGCGCAGGCGGTCGCGCACGCGTCGGGATCGATGATCGTGGCTTCGTGCAGATCGATGCGATCCAGGAAAGGAGCCAGGTTCTCGCGCTTGCCCGTGGAGAAGTCATCGATGACACGCACGGAGGCACCCTCCGCGAGAAGGCGTTCCACCAGGTGGGAGCCGATGAAGCCGGCGCCACCGGTCACGAGAAACGAGCGGTCTGAGAGCGTCATGGAGTCGTGGATATAGAGGGCAGCCGCGACCGGTCCGCTACCGGAGTCCCGCGGCAATAAGCTCAATTTGTTAGCGGAATCTAGCGATTCTCAGCGTTGATACAGCCCCTCACTCGTGATCAAGCGGGCGACCCCCAGGGGGACGTCTGCCGATACGTCCACGCCTGCGGCGACCCGCGCGCGCAGTTCTGTGGAAGACAGGTCCACACGGCGGACTTGGACAAAGCGAGCGCTGTCGACCCCCCCCACGTTCGGTGCCGCTGCGGAGGCATCAACCCCTGCCCGATCCATGACCACGACCGTCGCCATCTGGAGGATCACCTCGGGGTCGCGCCAGCTCGCAAATTGGCTGAACTGATCGGCGCCAATGATCAGAAATAGCTCCGCCCCGACATGGGTGCTCCGAATTTCCCGCAGCGTATCGACCGTAAAGGAGGGCCCCTCGCGGAGGATCTCGACGGCACTGACCACGAAGCGGACATCGTGCTCTGTGGCGGCGCGGACCATGTCGAGACGGATCGGCGCAGGCGTCAGAGGGAGCGTCGGCTTGTGAGGCGGCTCACCAGCGGCAATCCATAACACTCGATCGAGCGCGAGGGCAGACGCGACGTCCGCGGCGACCGCGACGTGCCCGTTGTGGGGCGGATCAAAGGTGCCTCCGAAGAGGCCTATGCGGAGAGGTGCGGCGGCCGGTCCGTCAGGATCCCGAACCATCGGCCCGGATCAAGGCTGCGGCCTCGGAGTCGGGATAGCGGGCCAGAAGCCTCTCTTTGGCTTCGTCGGCAAGGTCCTGATAGCCGATCGCGACGTTGGACCAGTAGATGCCAGCTAGCGCCCGGGGCGCGTATTCCGTCTCGGCATAAAGGTTCGCCACGAACTCGTAGTACTTAATGGCCGAGTCCCAGATCTTGCGCCGGAAGTAGAACTCCGCCGTAGCGAACTCTTTTCCGGCAAGCTTCAAGCGCATCACGTTCGAAATCTCAGCCGCTTCTGCGGACTGCGGAGATCCGGAGTAGTCGATGACCACGTTCCGGCACACCGTGATCGCATCGCCAGTGAAGGTCTGATCGCGCTGCGTCTCAGGTGACAACGACGACAACGAGCGGCATACACCCAACGCCGCCAAAGCGGCCTCGGGGTGGCCCGAATAACGGTCTAGAAAGCGCACGTACTCCGCACGGGCGGTCAGAAAGTCGCCAGCACCGAAGTGGGCGTGGGCCAAGAGCAGGCGCGCCTCCGGAACCCTGTCCCAGTCACCGAAGGAAAGGAGCAGTCTGTCGAGCGCCTCTGCTGCGTTTCTGAATTCGCCCTCTTCATACTCCTGAGTGGCCGTGGCGTACAGGACCGGCGCGTCCATGCCTTGATAGGGGCTGGCCGTGCTGCCGCACGCGACGAGCGCGAGCGTCAGGGCGAAAACGGAGAAACGTCGTGTCATAGTCTGCATCGGCGCTGGATACCCTGGGTTCAACGAGGGTGTTCCTAGAAATGATGTTCTGGTCGCACAAGCGCGACCGAGTCCTGCTCGGCAGTCAGCGACAGCGCCCGTCGCGGAGCCCCTCAAGGCCTCTGCCAAAACGGATCTCATCGTGCCGGGCCTGAGCCCGCTCGATGAGTGCCCCTCCTTGGTCGGCGAAGCGGACTTGGGCGTAGGCGTCCATAGAAAGCTCACACTCACCCATCCCTGAGAGGATCTCTCCCTTCTCGAACCAGGCCTGGGCCTGGATGTTGCGGGGCTCGCCCACTTCAATCGCGCGTTCAATGAGCGTCAGCGCCTCGGTCAGCTCCTCCGGAGCAAGCGCCGAGCGGCTGCGCAGATCGCGAGCCCGCGTGAACGCACACGTGCCGATGTACCAGTCTACCTCGCCGCGTTCCCAGCGGCGGACCATCCCCCTAAACTGCTCGAAGTAGATGAGGGCCTTCTGGCAATCGCCGATCTCCTCGTACGCCTGCCCCACTTCAAAGACGATCTCAGGAGCCGAGTCGGTTGCCTCTGCCATCGCCTTCTGATAAAAAGGCAGTGCGCGCCCGTATTCGCCGCTGCGGAAGTAGTGGCGCGCCAAGGGGAGTGACATATCCCCCACGCCGATACCGGCCCGGAGTTGGAGCGCCGTCTCGACCGCGGTCGCCATGGCGAAGTTGTCGTTGGTCTTTTGGGCCTCGCGCGCGAGGTGCATCAGGTCCGAAACTGCCTGGTCGGCCAACCCCGGGTCTTTCGAGGCCGCCTCGAGGTAATAGGCACCCGCATCGTCGACCCGGCCGATCATCGCATAGGTGTGTGCCACCCGGGCCGCGACCGCCGGATCATCTGAACCCTGGCGCACTGCGAGCCGGTACTCCGCGAGGGCCTCCGTGTAGTTGCCAAACGCGAACGCCTCGTCTCCACGCCGCAGGGCGTTCTCCTCGGTGCCGCGTGTCGTGCACGCAGCCGCACCGACGGATGTCACTGCGGCGATCAGTAGGAGTCTACGCATCGTGAAGTTTCGGGCGATTGAGGGTCGATTCAGGGCCCGCGGGCCCAGCGTCGAATATAGCAGCAAGGATCGGGCCTACGCGGCGTCTTTCTCGGCATCGGCACCGTGTGCGTGGGGGAACATGACCCCCAGGGACGCCAAATAGGCGCGTGCTCGCATGTCGTCGGGGTCATCGACCAAACACTGTTGCCACTCCCGAATCGCGCCCGCCGTGTTCCCCGTCCTGTTGAACACGACCCCCAACCGCACACGCGCACCCACGAAGCTCGGTTTGGCCTCGAGGATCAACTCAAGCTCAGAAATGGCCTACCCCACCCGACCCAGAGCGATAAGCGCCTCAGAGAACTTCGTGCGGATATCCAAAAAGCGCGGGCGAATTCCCAGAGCCGTCTCATAGTGCTCTGCCGCCTCCTCTGGATGTTCCGCCAACAAGTAGAGATCGCCGAGCTGGGCATGCGTGATCGCGAGCCGGTTACCCACGTCAGACGGGAAGGTCTTCGAGTCCCGACGGTCCAACTCACTCGCTCTCTCAAACGCGCTCTGCACCTCCTCGTGGCGCCCCAACTCATTCAGGACAATGCCCCGGTTGAGGTGCGCCTCGGCATAGGCATCGTTCACCGCTAGTGCCAAGTCGAAGTGTGCGAGCGCGTCTTCCGGCCGATTGAGCATCGCGTGGTCGTCGCGCTCCTAAGCGCTGACGCCGACGGAGACGATTTGACGGGCTTCTTTTTGGTCGCGGTTCATGGAGAACGGTCGCTAGCGCGGGCGCCGTGCGAAGGGGGGGCGCAGGTGCGTTCGCCGCCGCGCCCGAGGGACGAGGATCGAGTCCTTTCCTCCGGAAAAGAGAAGGACGGGACGCTCAAATTGCGCCGCGACCTCTCGCATCACGAAGATCGACTCGAACTCTAGGTGCCCGAGGTGAGAGCGTCGACTGACTGTCATCGAGCGCTCAGACAGCCCCCGTGCGTCCGTACCGATCATCCAGCCTGATCACGTCGTCCAGGTGGGGGGTGGAGGCTTCCAAAATGTCGACGTCTGTCTGGGCGATCATTCGGTGGATCGTCCCAGCCGTAACGCGCACTCGCTCGCCGGCCTGCATCTGATAGTCGACAAGAGCGTCCACGGACGGACCAGCCTGGAATAGCATTCGGCCGCTCAGCAAATAGAACGTCTCATCCTTGATCTCGTGATACTGCAGCGACAGGGCCTCGCCAGCCTTTACGTGGAGGATCTTCCCCACGTAATCGCTCGTCTCAGCCCAGATCAACTCGTAGCCCCAGGGCTTTTCGACACGACGCGGACGCTCAAGCACGAATGGACATCCCTTCAATTAACGGAGTGAATACCATCAAATGGTCCGAGCCTTGGCGTCATGACGCACCAACTCGGCCTCGAAAAAGGGGATCGTGCGGCGGATCCCCTCGCGCAGCTGGACCTGTGGCTCCCAGCCCAGCACTTCTCTGGCGACGCGAATATCTGGTTTGCGAACCTTCGGGTCGTCCTGCGGTAGGGGAAGCCGTTCCAACACGGAGGTACTGCCGGTCTCTTCCAAGACCACTTCCGCGAGTTCTTTGATGGTGAACTCATTCGGATTGCCGATGTTGGTGGGCTCGGTACGCTCTGAATGGAACAATCGAAAGATGCCATCCACCTCGTCGTCCACATAACAAAACGAGCGGGTCTGCTCACCGTCCCCGTAGATCGATAGGGGATCCCCTCGCAGCGCCTGCACGATAAAGTTCGACACGACGCGACCGTCACCAGGCCTCATGCGCGGCCCGTACGTGTTGAAGATCCGAACGATGCGCGTGTCCACTCCGTGATGCCGGTGGTACGCCATCGTCATCGCTTCTGCAAAACGTTTGGCCTCATCGTAGCACCCGCGGACACCGATGGGGTTCACGTTGCCCCAGTACGTCTCTGGTTGGGGGTGCACCAAGGGATCCCCGTATACTTCTGAAGTCGACGCGAGAAAGAAGCGGGCACCCTTCGCCAACGAGATTCCGAGTGCATTCTGGGTGCCGCGGCTTCCTACTTTCAACGTCTGGATGGGGATCTCAAGGTAGTCTACGGGGCTCGCGGGAGACGCGAAATGCAGCACGCCGTCGAGGTCCTCGTCCAGGAAGATCGAGTCGGAAATATCGTGCTCGATCAACCTGAAGCCGTCGTACGCCTCCAAGGCCGCCGAGTTCTCTCGCGAACCTGTTACGAAGTTGTCGAGGCCGATGACCTCGTGACCTTCCTTGAGGAAGCGCTCGGCGAGGTGTGACCCAAGGAAACCGGCGGCGCCGGTAATGAGGACGCGCACGCTCAGCCGCCCACGGGAAGGCTTGCACGACCGATACACACGTACTCGAAGCCCTTTGCCGCCATTAGCGCGGGGTCGAAGAGGTTTCTGCCGTCTAGGATCAGCGGGCGCTCCATTGCGGCCTGCATGCGATCGAAATCGGGGCGGCGGTATGGGTACCACTCGGTATGGATCACGAGCGCGCGGGCGCCCTCCAACGCAGTGTAGTTGCTGTCCGCGTACTCAACGCGACTGCCGAAGTGACGCCTGGCTTCTCCCATCGCGACGGGATCGTGAGCGACAACCCGGGCTCCACGCGCTAACAGCCCTTCGATGGTGACGATACTGGGTGCTTCTCGCATATCGTCCGTATTCGGCTTAAACGCGAGGCCCCACACGGCCACTGTCGTACCCGAGAGGTCCTCGCCCAGTCGCGCTACCAGGTGATCCACGAGTACGTGCTTCTGCCGTTCGTTCACGTCCTCCACCGCCTGAATGATGGACGGGTCGGCCCCGAGTTCGGCCATGGTCCTCGCGAGCGCCTTTACATCCTTCGGGAAACAAGAGCCCCCGTAGCCGATGCCAGGGTAGAGAAAACTCGAGCCGATACGACTGTCCGAACCGATCCCCTTCCTCACGGCGTTCACGTCCGCACCTGCCTTTTCACACAGCTGCGCGATCGAGTTCATAAAGGAAATCCGCGTGGCCAGCATCGCATTGGCCGCGTATTTCGTGATCTCGGCAGAGGGCACATCCATGAGCAAGACCGAGGCTCCGCTACGCACGAACGGCGCGTACAGATCCGCAAGAACCTCCCCGGCGTACTTTGAGTCCACGCCGAGCACCACACGATCCGGTTTCATGAAGTCGTCGATCGCGTCGCCTTCTTTCAGGAACTCCGGATTCGAACACACATGGACCGTGTGTTGGGTATGAGCCTCGATTTCCTCACGAACCCGCAGCGCTGTACCGACGGGCACGGTGCTCTTCGTGACGACGATGCGCTCCCCGTCCATCGACTGACCTATTGTGCGCGCTACGGCCAGGACGTGCTGGAGGTCGGCCGAGCCGTCTTCGCCTGGCGGGGTCCCTACGGCGATGAAGATCACGTGCGAAGCGCGCACCGCCGACGCCACATCGGTCGTAAAAAGAAGGCGCTTCAACGCGAGGTTGCTAAGGATCAGCGGCTCAAGGCCGGGCTCATAGATCGGAATGTGGCCGTTGTTAAGTCCATCGATCTTCGCTTGATCGATATCCGCACAGACGACGTCGTTGCCTGATTCGGCGAAACACGCGCCGGCGACGAGCCCAACGTAGCCGGAACCTATTACGGCAATCTTCATGAATTCGCTTGCATCGTGGGGGCTGCTACCTGCACCAAAAGGAGTACTCCCTTACGCCAAGCCTCAAATAGAACAAAAGTCGTCGGAAAGTGCATGGCAGGTTGACTCATCGCGACCCCTTCCCGGCCTTCGGGACCCGCAACTCAAACAGCTGATCGCGCAGCAGCGCCGCCTTCTCGAAGTCCAGCGCCTCCGCCGCGTCCTCCATCTCCTTCTCCAAGATCTTCACGTATTCCTCACGATTGACCTCGTCCGCGTAGCTATCGCCGGTCTCGGCGACCCGGGCGGGCACCTCGCGAGCGTCCGCGAAGCGCGTCGCCCAACCGATCTCCTCGATGGACTTCTGGATGGACGCGGGCGTGATCCCGTGTTTCTTGTTATGAGCGACCTGGATCTCGCGGCGACGGTTGGTCTCGTCCAGGCAACGACGCATGGAGTCGGTCATCTTGTCGGCATACATGATGGCGCGGCTGTTCACGTTGCGGGCCGCGCGACCAATGGTCTGGATGAGCGAACGCGCATCCCGAAGGAAGCCTTCCTTGTCTGCGTCCAGGATGGCCACCAGCGACACTTCGGGTAGATCCAATCCCTCCCGCAACAGGTTGATTCCGACCAGCACATCGATCTTGCCGAGGCGCAGGGAGCGCAAGATGGTCATGCGCTCGATCGAGTCGACTTCCGAGTGCATATAACGCACGCGCACACCGACGGACTGCAGGTACTCAGAAAGGTCTTCGGCCATTCGCTTGGTAAGCGTCGTGACGAGAACGCGCTCGTTCCGCTTCTCCCTTATGCGGATCTCAGCGAGCAGATCGTCTACCTGCCCTTTCACGGGGCGGATGTCGACTTCGGGATCCACGAGGCCCGTCGGGCGGATGATCTGTTCGACCACCACTCCGCCAGCCCGATCCAACTCACGGTCCGCCGGCGTGGCTGACACGAAGATCGCTTTCGGGATCAGGTCACTCCACTCGTCGAACTTGAGCGGCCGATTGTCTAGCGCTGACGGCAGCCTGAAGCCGTGTTCGATCAGAGTTTCCTTACGCGACCTATCGCCTTTGTACATGCCGCTGATCTGGGGCAATGACGCGTGCGATTCGTCGACCACGGTGAGGAAGTCAGCCGGGAAATAATCAATGAGGCAGGAAGGCCGATCGCCGGTACTCCTTCGGCTTGTATAGAGAGAGTAGTTCTCGATGCCGGGACAGGTCCCGATTTCCATCATCATCTCTAGGTCGAAGTTGGTCCTTTGTTCGATGCGCTGTGCCTCGAGCAGCTTGCCCGCATTCCGGAACGCCTCGAGCTGCTCGCTTAGTTCGACGCGGATGAGTGGCACCATCTGTTCGACCGTGCGGCGTTGCGTGACGTAGTGACTTGCGGGGTAGATCGCGGTGCGCTCGAGCGTGCTGATGATCTCCCCGGTCAGTGGCTCGAAGCGGGTGATGCGCTCGACTTCGTCCCCCCACAACTCGACCCGGATCGCCTGCTCGTCGTAGGCGGGGAAAATCTCGACCGTGTCCCCTCGCACCCGGAACGTGCCTCGCTCGAATAGATAGTCGTTGCGCTTGTACTGGATGTCGACGAGGCCCTTGAGGATGTCCCGGCGAGGGAACTCTCCGCCGACCTCGAGGTGCAGCATCAGGCTGCGGTAGTCGTCTGGGTTGCCCAGGCCGTAGATGCACGACACGGAGGCGACTACGATCACGTCTTCGCGCTCGATGAGCGACGAGGTGGCCCTCAGTCGCAGACGCTCGATGTCCTCGTTGATTGAGGCGTCTTTTTCGATGAAGGTGTCGGTCGAGGCGACGTACGCTTCCGGTTGATAGTAGTCGTAATACGAGATGAAGAACTCGACCGCGTTGTGCGGAAAAAGCGACTTCAACTCGCCGTATAGCTGCGCGGCAAGCGTCTTGTTGTGCGACATGACGAGCGTGGGACGCCCATAGTTCTGGATCACATTGGCGATCGAGAACGTCTTGCCCGTGCCGGTCGCACCGAGAAGGACTTGGTTGGCGTCTCCACGGAGCACGCCGGCCGTCAACTCCGCGATCGCGGTGGGCTGGTCGCCTGCGGGCTGGTGGGGGGAGACGAGTTGGAATTCCGCCATGG
>ERZ890510.648-NODE-648-length-26407-cov-7.171069_pt1 | contig 26407 bp, 20 predicted proteins | sample MGYA00521265_ERZ890510 | MGnify/ENA primary metagenome ERZ890510 (study PRJEB32303, sample SAMEA104408624) | aquatic metagenome | biome: Brackish water; feature: Chemocline; material: water | place: Baltic Sea | collected 2014-10-26T21:54:00 | depth 110 m ... | reverse complement strand
TGCTTTTTAAGCGGTGCATATTATAGGTCTAAGCCACTAAAATTGCCAGCTACTATGCCGTTGCTTCAATTTGAATTCATCCCCAGGCTTGCGCAGCCGAACCTACAGGAATTCTATCCATTAGCGTCTTATTAACGCGGCTTGTTAGTAAATTTCGACAAGTTCAGTGGCGCTGCTAGCTAGCTCTCTTCAAGCGGGTATTGCTGATAAGTAATGCCCGCCATTTTATACACCATTCGGCCTACCTGACAGCAGTAACCAAACTCATTGTCGTACCACAGGTACAAGACACAGTGATTGCCATTCACTATGGTGGCATTGGAGTCCACAATCCCCGCTTCTCTGGTGCCAACGAAATCGCTGGATACCGCATCGGCCGCCTCGGTATAACTGATCTGATTTTGTAACTTCGAGTGCAGCGCAATATCCCGCAGAAATTCGTTCAACTCATCCCTGGTCGCGGCCTTTTCCAGGGTCAGATTCAGGATCGCCATTGAAACATTGGGAATCGGGACCCTTATCGCGTTACCCGTTAATTTTCCTTCCAATTCGGGTATCGCCTTGACCACGGCCTTGGCCGCGCCAGTTTCAGTCAGCACCATATTCAAAGCCGCTGCCCGACCCCGACGACTACCCTTGTGATAGTTGTCAATTAAATTTTGATCATTGGTATAAGCATGCACAGTTTCCACGTGGCCTTGCTGGATGCCAAACTTGTCATTTAAAACTTTTAACACCGGGGCAATCGCATTAGTGGTACAGGATGCCGCCGAAATTATCGTATCTTCCGGGGTAACTTGATCATCGTTAATGCCGTAGACAATATTCTTGATATCGCCTTTGCCAGGCGCCGTCAGAATAACCTTGGCCGCACCTTTGGATTTGAGATGCAGGGAAAGGCCTTCCTTGTCGCGCCAAATTCCGGTGTTATCAATGATCAGCGCGTCATGAATCCCGTACTGGGTGTAATCAATCTCATCCGGACTATTGGCATAGATCACCTTCATCTCGTTACCGTTAGCAATCAGACTATTCGTCTTTTCATCGACCCGCAAGGTGCCCTGAAAAGCGCCGTGTACCGAATCCCGGTTGAACAGGCTGGCCCGCTTCTGCAAATCACCTTCTCCACCTGGTCGCACCACAATCGCCTTAAGCCGCATAACTTCAGCGGTGCTGGTGCGCTCGATAAGCAATCGCGCCATCAATCGACCAATACGACCGAAACCGTAGAGCACTACGTCCTGGCACTTCTCAACCGGCTTGCTCTTCACCCCGTCCAGATAAGCCAATTCGCCATGCACAAATTCATCCACGCCGAGTGCGCCATCGCCTTTTTCCTCGAGATGTTCCATAAAGCGCACGGTGAGCTTGCCCAGATCGATCTGGGCATGCTCCAGGTCCAGCTTGGCTAATGCCATGAGTACCGGGTGTGACTCAAACTCTGACATCTCATTGCGCTCTATCTGCCGCACAAAGCGATGAGATTTCATGATAAATGTCACCGAGCGGTTGTGAATCGATCGCCCATAGATATACAAGCCAACATTCCTTTGACTGAATAATCGGCCGATCACAGGAATCATTTCCTGCACTAATGCTTCGCGCTGTTTCCAGTCACCGAAATAATCATCTACGCTTGGACGGTCCACAAAAAACCCTTTTTTGGCGGCTCACTAGCCATCGACTAATTACCGGATTTGAGAAGGCCGGTATTATCTTGTGAAAGGATTGCCAGTGCAACACAACAGGCTGTTATTAAGTAGCCTTGCAGGGTTTATTTATTCAAGCCTGCTTCGCCGGGCTATTTGAGATACAATTACCGGCTATTCTGTTGGTCGCTGTTTTTCCTGCCCTGATGCCGGAGCGACAGCTCAATCTCTAGCCTGGCTCATTGCAAAACCTATTCATGGCAAATATTTTTAATCCCCCACTGCCGGAAGACAGTCAACTCAGCTGCTACTGGAATCAGGCCATTGGTTCGGCCACAAGCCTCGCCATTGCCAGTGCCGCCGCTAATAGCGAAGGTCCCCTGTTACTGGTCTGTGAAGACAATGAATCAGTCGAACAGTTCAAGCGCGAGCTAAGATATTTTTGCGCCAAAAGTAATACTCCCCATGGGTCGCTGGATGTTTTCAGCCTGCCAGACTGGGAAACATTGCCTTACGACAATTTCTCCCCCCATCAGGACATCATATCCGATCGCCTGAGCGCACTTTATCACCTGCCGCGACTCAAGCAGGGCATCCTGGTGGTCTCGATTACCAGTTTGATGCATAAACTGCCACCGCAAAAATATATAAGCGCCAATAGTCTCGATCTCAGTATTGGGCAAGAACTGCCTATCAGCGAAATGCGCACACAATTGGTAAATGCCGGATATCAATCGGTTGATTCAGTGTTTGAACATGGCGAATTCGCGGTCCGCGGCTCGATCATCGATATTTACCCCATGGGTAGTCGGTTTCCTTTCCGCATCGATCTACTCGGCGATGAAATCGAAACCTTACGTATCTTTGATCCTGAAACCCAGCGATCTGATCATCGGGTAGACAATATACGCCTGTTACCTGGCAGAGAATATCCACTGGATGCAAGAGGCATCTCCGCCTTTCGCAGCGAATTCAGAGAACGTTTTGATCTCGATCTTAGACAATGCCCGATCTACCAGGACGTGAGTGAGGGCATCAATTCCCCGGGGCTGGAATATTATCTGAGCCTGTTCTTTGAAGAACTGAATTCCCTGTTCGATTTTCTCCCTGCTACCACAACCTTTTGCAGGATCGGCGATCTAAAACAAGCGGGCGACAATTTCTGGAAAGATATTGTGAGCCGCTATGAAGACCGACAAATAGATCGCTATCGCCCGATACTGACGCCGGAAGAAATATTTCTACCAATTGATTCCGTGCTCTCCAGCTTGAAAAAGTTCAGACAAATTAGTTTTAAAGACAGCCGTAGCGCATTCAGTCTGCACAGTGCGGCGCTGCCAGATCTGGCCAGCGACGCCAAACTGAAGAAGCCCTTCTCCGCCGTGCAGCAATTTATCGCAGACAACGGGAATCAGCGCGTGCTGTTTTGCGCCGAATCTGCCGGCCGACGAGAAACCTTGCTTGAGATACTTAAGCAGGTAGATATTATTCCAACAAGTTTTGCGCACTGGCAAGAATTTATAGAGGCCAAGCAGTCCATCGGAATTACCATTGCCCCCCTCGATCAGGGGATGTGGCTGCCAGAGCAAAATTTGGTGCTGATCACCGAGGCACAGCTATTCGGCAACCGCATTGCACAGCGCCGCCGGCGCAAGAAAAATCAAAGCAATGCCGACTTTATCATAAAGAGCCTCACCGAATTACGCATCCACGATGCGGTGGTTCACATCGATCATGGTGTCGGACGGTTTCGCGGCTTGCAAACCATTACCACCGATGGCCAAGCGACAGAGTTTCTGACTCTCGAATATGCCAACGACGCCAAGCTGTATGTGCCGGTAGCTTCCTTACATCTGATCAGCCGCTACAGCGGCGCGGAACAAGAAGCCGCGCCGATTAATCATCTGGGCACCGATCACTGGCAAAAAACCAAACGCAAAGCCGCAGAAAAAATTCGCGACGTCGCCGCCGAGCTACTCAATATCTACGCGCAACGAGAAGCGAAAAAAGGCTTTAAATATACCTGTGATGCCGAAGACTATGAGAAATTTTCTGCCAGTTTCCCCTTCGAAGAAACCCCCGATCAGGAAAACGCCATCGAAGCGGTAATCGAAGACATGAGAAGCGAACGCACCATGGACCGACTGGTTTGTGGCGATGTCGGCTTTGGAAAAACCGAAGTTGCAATGCGAGCCGCCTTCGTCGCCGTACAGAACAATAAACAGGTAGCGATACTGGTTCCAACTACCCTGCTCGCTCAGCAGCATTATGAAAGCTTTAAAGATCGTTTCGCTGACTGGCCGATCGTTGTCGATGTAATCTCCCGTTTCAAATCCACCAGCGAGCAGAATGAAAGTCTGAAAAATGTGGCGGCCGGAAAAGTAGATATCCTCATCGGCACTCACAAGTTGTTAAATGGCGAAATCGATTACGATAATCTGGGAATGCTTATCATTGACGAAGAGCATCGTTTTGGCGTCAGACAGAAAGAAAAACTAAAATCTCTGCGCGCCAATGTCGACATTCTCACTCTTACCGCGACGCCAATACCGCGCACTTTAAACATGGCGTTGTCGGGTATCCGTGATCTGTCATTAATCGTCACACCCCCTGCGCGTCGCCTCTCGGTAAAAACTTTTGTACGCGAACAACAGGACAGCCTGATCAAGGAAGCCATCTCGCGTGAATTATTACGTGGCGGCCAGGTTTTCTTCTTGCACAACGAAGTAAAATCAATCGATAGAGCCGCGCAGCACTTACAGGAATTAGTCCCTCAGGCAAGAATCTGCATTGCTCATGGGCAGATGGCAGAGCGCGAACTGGAAAAAGTCATGGCCGACTTTTATCACAAGCGCTATAACATTTTGTTGTGCACCACCATCATCGAGACCGGTATCGACATACCAAGCGCCAATACGATCCTGATTCATCGGGCCGATAAATTCGGCCTGGCTCAGCTGCATCAACTGCGCGGCCGAGTCGGTCGCTCCCATCATCAGGCCTATGCCTATCTACTGCTGCCAAGTCACAACAAGCTTAGCCCAGGGGCGCTGAAAAGAATTGAAGCCATTCAATCGGCCACGACACTGGGTGCCGGTTTTACCCTGGCAAGCCATGATCTTGAAATTCGCGGCGCCGGTGAATTGTTAGGCGACGAACAGAGCGGTCATATGCAAAAAATTGGCTTCTCGCTGTATACCGAAATGCTGGAATCGGCGGTCGCTGCGATCAGGGCAGGACGCACGCCGAATCCTGAGCTGGATCTGGATAAATCCATCGAGGTTAATCTCAGAATACCCGCCCTCATTCCTGAAGATTATTTACCGGACGTGCACATTAGACTGATCATGTATAAACGAATCTCGGCGACACTCGATGATGATGAGCTGCGAGAGCTACAGGTCGAGATGATTGATCGCTTTGGCCTGCTGCCCAGACCGCTGAAGCTGCTATTCCGCTTAACCCAGCTAAAACTCAAGGCCGAGACCTATGGAATCAAGAAGATCGACGCCAATATCAGCAGCGGGCGCATTGAATTCTCCGCCCAAACCCGAGTCGACCCGCTTTCGATTGTGCAGATGATTCAGGGCGCACCGGCGCTTTACAAACTGGGCAGCGCTAATCAGCTACAATTTGTTCATAATTGCAGCGACGCCGATGATAAACTGGACTTCATCAGTAAATTGCTGGATAAATTCAAAATCGTTGAACGGCAAGTAACTTAACCCGGATTATCTGCATGCCTGGCCAAAGCACATTAAGACGTTTTACCTTGTTAGCCGCTGGCCTGATTGTGGCGACGGGGTTTTCGGCACCGTCAGTCCTGGCCCAGAGTGACGAACGCTGGTTTCAGATAGAAATTTCGATCTTCAGCAACGAATCCCCGTCAGATCGAGACGAGGAACAGTGGCAGGCTGACAGACTGACACTGCGTTATCCAAAGCCTATTCAGCGCTTGCGACAGGCAAGTGACCTGCTGTTAGTCGAGGATTGGTTTGTTGAGGAAGCTGAGCAGGCTGAAACACCGATTTTGGAAAACGCACTGGAAATTGAACTACAAAGCTCACCCACGCTTGAGCCATTGATATTGGCAACCGCGCCACGACCGGCAACACCGGGCAGCGGATTTCGTTTCTTCGATTTCCAGCGAGATGCCCTGGTCCAGCTTCCGCTCAAGGAAAGCGATTTCCAACAAACCAATCGCGCTATCCAGCGAGCGGAAGATCACCGACTGCTGTTTCATGGCTTATGGCGCCAACCGTTGCAGGATCCGCCCCAGGCGATTCCAATTTACCTGGAAGGTGGGCGGCAATACGGCGAGCAACATGAACTACAGGGAACTGTTAACCTGCACTTCAACGACAATCGCGACAGGATAACGATCGACACCAATCTTTGGCTGGCAGAGTTCGGCGCTGCAATTGATCCCAATGGTGACTGGCAATTACCAGAAATTCCCGCACAGATGAAAGCGGAGAATAGAGTGAAATCCCTGAGCTTAGAGAGTTCGACGCAGCCAACCGGCGGTCAGTTCAACTACGCAATCAATCGCGTCTTCCATTTACAACAGAGTCGAGAGATGCGCAGCACAGAGTTTCATTACATTGATCACCCGGCGCTGGGGGTGGTTATTTTAGTGGAGCCTTATGCCGTACCCGCTATTCCCCTGGCGGAATTCGACGTCGAAAACAGCCAATAGAAGATCAGCACTGAGCGGGTATTGGCCGACCTGGTACTGATTGACTTGCTCCCGATTGACTTGGCACTGATTAAATTAATAGCGATTAAGCTGAACAGGCTAAGCGCTGGCTGATTCTTTCACCACCTGCTCTAGCACCGCCAGCACGAAGTCCATCCCCTGTGCCAATACCCGATGAATTTCATCGAGACTGATCAGTTCCTCCGCCAGGCCCGCCGCCCAGTTAACCGATAACGCCAGGCAAGCATAGGCAATATCCAATTCTCTCGCCAGCGCCGCTTCCGGCATGCCAGTCATTCCCACCATAGCGCAGCCGTCTCTTTGCAGGCGCTGAATTTCAGCGGCCGTTTCTAATCTGGGACCCTGAGTACAGGCGTAAACTCCGCCATTCATCAGGGCGCGTTGAATTTTTGCTTGCTTATTGACGTGGTTAACGGCGTGCAGAAGCTGTTGCCGCAGGGTTTCCGTGTAGGGATGGCTAAAATCGATATGTGTGACTTGATTCAAACCTGTTTCAAAGAACGTTCCATCACGCCCGAAGCTGTAATCGATAAGTTGATCGGGCACAGCAAAACTGCCCGGCCCAAGCTTGTCGTGAATACCCCCCACCGCATTGATCGCGACGATCTGTTTCGCTCCGATGCTGGAAAGCGCCCAAATATTGGCGCGATAGTTCACTTTGTGCGGCGGTATTGCATGCTTCTTACCGTGCCGGGGCAAGAACGCGAATTGAGTATCACCGAGAGTAAACAGATTCACCCGAACCCTGGCTCTAGCATAGGGTGTCTTTATGGCTTTCTCCTGGACCTGCTCGAAACTGTCCAGACTGGATAATCCGCTGCCACCAATAATCGCTAACATAGGCTTTCTCATTACTATGGGGGTCTGAACATACGCCACCTTATTTGCTAAGGCAAATTCGGCACAGAAACAGCAAACGGAGCAAACCACAGGTGTCGAACTGAATTCGAGGAGCGAATGAGGCGATTGTACGGAAAATAGTACGGGAGACAGTGCGGAAAATTGTACGGGAAATTCGCCAGACAGCGACCGGGAACGCTACTTTACCAAGAGGGTCAGACTGCGAGGTTCGACCCTCTTGGTGCGGTAATCAAATTCTAAGCTAGCCACCTAAGGCTTGGCGAAGACTTTTTATCCGAGTAGCTTGTGTATTATTGTCAAAACCCCGCCCATTACCAGACCCCGACTCCCTGGGCGTTACAAAAATGCAACACACTTCACATAATGAGCACTATTCTTGCTGCCAAACTGTCCGATAAGACCCGAATCGGGTCCCCAATCATGCCGGCGTCTTAAGACAAATCAAGCCAGCCGGTATTTAAAGCCTGAGCAAAACCCGTTACCCTTGCACCTTATCCCCGCGCGCCACCAAATCGAGCGGAAAACATCCGCTCACGTCCGCTATGGACACAAACGCGACAGGCTATGAACCCAATTCAAGGAATTTTTAGTTTCGTCTGGCATCAAACCTGGATAAGTCGCAAGTACAAAAAGAGTGTGTACAAAAAGCTCTGCGCCTACGGGGAGGTAGCGGATGCTCCGTTCAGCAAAGATTTCTATGGCCTACGTTATGAAGGTAATCTCAACAACAACATCGAATTCAATATTTTCTACTACGATGCCTTCGAGAAGCCGCTGTTATTTTTCCTCAGAGACACCCTGCAGTGCCTCAGCAACGAAGCCGGCCAGGCGGCGGCGCAATTCTTCGATATAGGCGCAAACATTGGCCAACATTCCCTGTTCATGTCCAACTACGCCGCTCAGGTCCATGCCTTCGAGCCCTACGGGGCTGTCAGTGGCAAATTAGAACAGCATATTCGCCTGAACCAGATCAAAAACATCGAACTGCATCCGCTGGGGCTTAGTAATAAAACGGAGCAATTGGACTTTTTTGCCCCCACCGGCCGCAATCAAGGAATCGGCTCTTTCGACGCCAGCACCGTGGCCAAGGGAAACACCAATTTAGGCAAGCTGAATCTGGTAAGGGGCGATGAGTATCTGCAAGCAAGGCAGCTGCAAGATATCGCGCTGTTAAAGATAGACGTAGAAGGCTTTGAGAAAAATGTGCTTGAGGGCCTACGGGAAACCCTGAACCTGGCGCGACCCATCATGGTGGTGGAGATAAGCTATGGCAACGCCCTGTCTATTTCCTCTCTGCTCGAATTACAAGCCTTGCTGCCAGCCGATTACCAGTTATTCACCTTCGATACGCGCAAAGCCGATGGCAGTAAGGCTCGGCGGCGCGGGAACAAAGCCAAGCGTAGCGGGGCCTATCGACTGATTGCCTTTAAGCAGTGGCGTAATTCCGGGCAGGATGATGTCGTGGCCTGTCCCTTAGAGAGACTGGAACAACTCCCGCGTCAGCGGCTTTAACGCATTCTCCTCGCAGATGTTGCAACGGCGGCACAAAGCCGCTTTCCTGCAGGCAAAAAAAAGGCCTAGCACTAAGAAATTAATCCTAACCTAAGCCTGTACAGGGTCTTACATCAATAATAACGGTATTGCTGGAGATTCCTTTAGTAATTACTTGTTTTTAATCACTAATTTATTTTCGCAGTCAATTGCTATGTTAAGTGCTAATGCTTAGCTTAGCCTCGCCGGCAGAAAACCTGCTGCTTCCCTTGCTGTCATACAGACCATTCGAACGGCGCAATAGCAGTCGCTCATTGATTTTAACTCCCTGTTATCCGATAGAGATTTTCAAGGAGTTGGAGAATTCATCGCGGCCCAGCTCCCCCGAAAAAAAACTGTTGAACGCCAAACTCACACGCTCAAACTCTGCTTCCACGGCATTAACACCATGATGGACATTTGAGGGGAATATAATTATGTCTCCGGCTTTGGCATTAATAAAATAACGCGAGGCATTGTAATAATTTTCCTGCTCCCGAACGAGATCGTACCAAAGCATATCTTCATTTCGATAGAAATTGATGCCATCGTTTTCAGCGACGTTAATATACAGAACTCCACTGGCGATGCTGTTCGGATGAATATGAGAATGGTGCGACTCGCCTTGGCGAGTAACCGTCAACCAGGATTGAGTAATCTCCAATACAACCTTATTCGCCGTGTTGAATACCCTTTTGAAGTAATCAGCGAGACTTTTCTCCAGCGCAGATCTGATGTCTTGCATTTCATCCGCATTAAGAACGTTCTTATTCCTGGACGAGTGATTGGATATAGCGCGAACAGGATCGCCCAGTTGATTCTTGATAAATTGCAGTTCTATGTCAGTGAAACTTCTATTTAAAGAAGACTTGTGCAGGGGAGTTGCAAACAAATTCATCAGTTCTGATACCATGGAATCTCCTTGATATGTAAGCGGTTGCAGCTAATAGCTAACTGGTTTGAAATTTCGAAAAGCTTTATATCATATTTTTACTGCCGATTAGATTAGCCTGCAATCCTACTATCTCACTCCAATGTGCGCTGATCGATTAGTTCCAATCGGGCCGGCTCTGCGCCCCGGAAACTCGATGTAATAGTACTGTCGGGCAATTATCAAACGCCGCAAAGCGCTTGATTTCTGCCAGCAGATCCGAGTAAAAAATTTCGATATTATTAATTGGCTTTTCCAGATGAAGGTGCAAAATATGCAACACACCCTCTTTTCTGCTGGCTTTGGCATCGATGCGCCCTAGCAGCTTATTATTGCGTAAGATGGGCAAACAAAAGTAGCCATATTCCCGCTTTTCCTTTGGCACATAACATTCAAGCTGATAGTTAAAGTCGAATAACTTCCCGACCCGCTTACGTTGAATAATGGCATTATCAAATGGCGAAAGTATTCTGAGCCCGGCCCGCGCCTGAGGCTGCTGCAGTTGTGCTACCGCATCGATGCTGCTGTAGTATTTCTGCCCGGCAACGTCCACCGCCACTAACAATTTTTCTTCTTCCATCTGCTGTACTACTTTACTCATACTCGCTCCCAGCCCTTTGCGCAGATAGGCCATCTCATTGACTTGTGCAATGCCTTGGGCGCGCAGAAAACTTTGTATAAGATGACGACAGAGCTCTGCTTCTGAAGGGAGTCGAGTATCAACCTCGGCGGATAGGACACGTTCTCGTAAATCGTAGACCTTGTGGAAATTAATTCGATGAGGGATCATCAATTCCCCCTCCATGAATAACTGTTCCAACGCCATTTTCGATGCCGACCTCGCCCACATCTGATTACTTTTTCTTTTGTCGTTGAAATCCTTCGCCTGCAGCGGCCCTTCTTCACATATTCGCTTGAGCACCTTTTTCGTTTCTTTTGAATCTTTCGGATGCCAGTGCGTGGCACCGCTGGCGATACGATTCATCATCGGCAGGGAGAAACGATAATCCTTCATCGGCAATATGGCCAGAGCATGAGCCCAATGCTCAAACACTCGCCGATCTTGTTGCAGTTGGTCAATATGATCCGGCGTGAAACCCTTAACCCGATTCCATAAGGTATGTAGATGTGCTCTGCTTACCACTGAGAGCGTGTCGATCTGAACATATCCCAGATGTTCGATCGCCTGCAGAGAGGCATCGACACCCTTGCCAAAACTACTGCGACTATGGAGTCGCTGACTATTGAGAATAATCTTACGCGCGTCTGCGAGGGAAAGAGAAATTGTCATACTAATTCAAGCCAGACCTGGCCTTCTATTTCAATGCCCGTATCACCTTCCAGTTCTGACGGCCGAGGAATAAAAGCAGACCTCACCGGCTTGCCTTCTTGGGTTTTCTGATTAATCGACAATTACCATTTCATCCAACAAATTTCTGGCACCGTCCATGTATTCCATCACCCACAACATGTAGCGAGAATCCACCGAGATTGCCCGATTTTTATCGTCATCAAAATCCCAGTCGCCAATAATGCTTTCGTACACGCCATCGAACAGCAGGCCCACCAACTGCGCCTTGCCGTTCATGGTGGCCGTGCCGGAATTGCCGCCGGTAATGTCCAGGGTAGTTAAATAATTGACCGGCACCGAACCGAGCGAGGGTAATGCGTATCTGCCATATTGTCGTTGCCGAATTAAATCGAGTTGCTTTGCTGGTGCATTAAACGGATCCAGCCCGGTATTTTTTCCTGCTATTCCTTCCAGAGTAGTAAATGGCTGATTGACTAAACCGTCTTTCGGTTGGTTGCCGCGCACCTGTCCAAAAGTAACACGCAATGAACTGTTCGCATCGGCATAAATCGGTCGGTCCAGACTACGATTATAGGCTATTACCGCCTCCATATAACGCGGTCGCCATTGCTGAAACCTCCCTCTCAATTCCTTATCAGAGCGCTCCAACAACATCTTCTCATCATGTGATGCCACCGCATAACGAATCAAAGGGTCACTGCTGTTTTCGAATTCTTCCTGGCTTTTTTCCATCCAGGCAAGGCGTGTCGCCTCATCATCCAATGTAGACTGCGCGTAGGAGTCTTCGATGATTTGTTCTACCTGACCTTGATCGAAACGATCCGATATCCCATAAAAACTGTCCACCGCGTTTGAGCGATACTGTTCAGGCAATTCTGCATAGCGCCCCAATAGATAACTGAGCATGGCCTTGTCTACCTGTTTGTCGTAGCGGCGGCTAATTCGTTGCATTGACTGACGAAAACGCGAAAGATCACGCTGCTGATAGCCGGGCTCACGCTCAGCATCCGGCTTCTGTTTTTCGATAGCCAAACGATACAGTCGCTCGGCCGTATTCGGCAGTGTCGCGTAACTCATATAACTGCTTACCAGGTCGCGCTCTCGCGTGGCATGATCGGATTCAATTAAGTCCTGCAATTGAATGACTGCCGATGAGTATTGTTGCGCACGAGAGCTATCACTCTCTATCCACGCCGCAAGATTTGACTCTTCTTGCCTGCGCCGATTGATAAAGTCACTGTGCTGATAACTTTCTACCATAGACTGATAATTCTTCGCATAGTTAGACAAACTGGCCAGGGTACTCTCGTAGGCGATCCGTGCCTGGCTACCCGCCACAGAATTTTCATCGATGATGCGCATCAAGTCTTCGCGAAACTGTCGCGCCTGGGGATAGAACCAGGTGAACTCATTTTCAATTTCCGATGAAGTACGATAACGATTGGTGCTGCCTGGATAGCCGACACCCATGACAAAATCCCCTTCTTCTACCCCCTTGGCACTAACCTCCAGAAAGCTGGCCGGCTGATAGGGAATATTATCTTCACTGAATTCTGCGGGCCGACCATCGACATCCACATAGGCACGATAAAAACCAAAATCACCCGTGTGTCTGGGCCACTGCCAGTTATCGATATCACCGCCGTATTTACCGATGCTGGTAGCCGGCGCGTAAACCAGACGGATGTCTTTAATTTCGAGCTGCTTCAGCAAAAAGTACTCAAGCCCTTGATGAAACGACGAGACACTACAACGATGCACCCCGGTGGCTTCGCAATCGGCAATCAGGGCCTTTCGATTGGTTTCGATGATGCGATAACGATCGATGCCGGGTGTGGAATCTGTAATCCCGGCCAAAGTGGCTGCGGTAACCTCGGTAACTGCTTCGGTGACATAGACGCTGCTGCCTGGAGCCGCAGGAATTTCCTCTTCCAGCCGGCGCGCCAGGAAACCCTCTACCAGCAGATTATTTTCTGGCGAGCTATTGTATTGCACCGATCCATAGACACAGTGATGGTTGGTTACCACCAGGCCCTGAGGCGATACAAAAGAGGCACTGCAACCTCCCAGACTGACTACCGCGTTCATCGGGAACTTATCCAGCGCAGTTAAATTTTGCGCATCGATCTCCAAGCCTAATTGCTGCAGCCGGTCGCTGAGATCGGGCAGTTGGTGCGGTTGCCACATGCCTTCATCGGCGGTGGCGGCAGTGACAAGCAGAGCAGTCAGGAGTATTAAATAACGCATGGTTTATACCTCAATAATGCAGGGGGTTCCCGTGTTATGGCGTATCGCTGTCGTGAATTTTGAATAGACTGCCCCGATTTATAGATTATGAGTTATGGGTCGATCTGCTTGTTTCTTCGGCACCAGAGACCTCGGGCGATCTCCGCTAGTAGCGGATACGATGCGGGAAAGGATCAGGGGCAGATAAGGCCCCTGATCGACAGGTTTTTGAATAACGCCCGACCCTCCCGGCGCGCTAAATTCCGTTACTAGAGTCTGCCTTCGTTAATTACTACCGCCGAGGCGACTTGGCCAACATTGCGCACCACATAAGCCTCATTGGCATCACGCCACGCCCATTTGGCCTTCTCATCCAACTCAGCGCTTACCCCATCGCTGCGAGTCACACGCAATAGGCCATCGGCGACCTGAACCACCACGCTGGGCGAACTATGCGCCTGAATAGCCGTCTCTTCTCCTGGTGCCAACTCGACTCGATAGGATCGAAACCAGGCATTTTCCAGTTGCGGCTCCGCCGACAGTCCCGTGGGTCTGTCGGATGTTAGATCAGTATTTCCCTCGCCATCGTGAACCAGGGCTATAATCCGAAACAGTCCGGTACCATTATTAGGCACTTTATGCGTGTCCGCTTTCGTTGCATACTCAATGTTTGCACTTACCTCGCCATTACGCGGCCGGTCTGGACTACTAATAAACGTCAGCAAAATTGGCTGATCGTGAACATGGGCCAAAGAGATGTCCCCTGGGTTGATTTGTACATCTAACAGATACAGATCGCCTTCGTGATGCACCGTTCTGTGTCGCGGTTCCTGTAACAGATGAACCACCCGCTCTCCTGCAAATTCCTCATCTGCAGCAACAGCGGGAAGCGGGAATGAAGCCGAAAGCAGCAGTATCACTGCGGCGGCTGAGAATACGAATTTTGGCAAACTGCGCTTTGGCGGTAGGTTAATTTTTCTCATTGTTATCTCTCAGGTTTTAGCGGTCGGTCTCAGCAGTGCGTTTTATGATTCTGGGCCAGCCAGATAGAAACAGGCTAAAAATTACTACTTATGACAGGCTTTTGCCAGCGTATTTGACTGGTTTAGAATCGATGATTGAGATTTGCCTGGAAAACATATCCGAAAAATCCTTACCATGACGGCCTTCTTGGCCGATTAGCTCTACTATAGACCGAAGGGCTATAGCCGCTAAGCTAAAAATCCTGACCCGCGTAAAGGAGTTTTAAATCAACGGCTCTACCCGAATAAACGGCTTAATCCTATTTGTTAGCCTGCTTTTCTCCCGTATCGCTGTAGCGGATGGCTGGGAATTAGTGCCGGCTAAAAGCGCTGCCACCACGATTACTCTCATCGCTCGCGCTAATCCTACCAGCCTGTTAGCTGACTGGATTACCAATAGATTACTGATCGATTCGCCATTCCAGACCATGTAAGAGCTTAGACCCCGGGTACAACTGGAAAAATATCTACAGGCTGAATCGGACTTCATTACTGAATTGAATTACCGGCCAGATAGGACGATACGCAATGCAAGTGACGGCTCCCACTCAGGATAGTAAGGCAACCCTGCCTATCCCCCTGCTGTTTTTTGTTTTGAATAACGCTGTCTTAGCGTTCCATCCCGAGTTCAAATGCTGTACAAAGACGCCATGAAAATCCCCAAGCGAATCCAACCCCTGATCGACGAAGGCCTGATCGACGAAGTCATCCGCCGGCTAATGAGTGGCAAAGAGGCCGATGTCTATATCGTTCGTTGCGGTTCCGAGATCCGCTGTGCCAAGGTCTATAAGGAAGCCGCTCAGCGCAGCTTCAAACAGGCTGCCCAGTATCAGGAAGGTCGCAAGACCCGCAATACGCGCCGTGCCCGGGCCATGGAGAAAGGCTCAAAATTTGGCCGTAAGCAGCAGGATGAAACCTGGCACAATGCCGAAGTCGATGCGCTGCGTACGCTGGCCAAGGTCGGGATTCGGGTTCCTCAGCCCTATGCCTGCATTGACGGCGTACTGTTAATGGAACTGGTCACCGATAGTCACGGTGATGTGGCGCCGCGTCTCAGCGAAGTCACAATGTCAGTCGAGCAGGCCCTGGAAGACCATGCCATAGTCATGCAATATGTGGTGCGTATGCTTTGCGCCGGAATAATCCATGGGGATTTATCGGAATTTAACATTTTGGTGGATGAGCACGGGCCGGTCATCATCGACCTGCCGCAGGCGGTTGATGCCGCCGCTAACAACAATGCCGAGTTTATGCTGGAACGGGATGTTAATAAGATAAGTCAGTATTACGGCCAATTCGCCCCCGAGTTGCTAACCAGCCATTACGCCAAGGAAATCTGGAGCCTGTATGAGGCGGGTGAATTGCACCCAGATTCGAAGCTGACAGGTTATTTTGAGGAAAGTACCGAAGAGGCGGATGTGGACAGCGTACTGGAAGAAATTAAATCCATTCTGGCCGAGGAACAGGCGCGGAAGGACCGGATGGCCGAAGCGGATGCCGATGAGTCATCGTGAGCGCCGGGTCTGCTTTTCCTCTAACCCATAAAAAATCCTGGCCTGTCCGTTTCCATTAAGTGATATTCGCCATCGACGCTTAACCCCGTGGAAACCGTGTGCCAACCTTTTGCTTGATAGAAATTAAAGGCATTTATATTTGCAGCCACGCACTTTAATCGGGCTGGCCGTCCAATATTATTCAAGCAGGTCTGCAATAATTGCGCAGCATAACCAAGCCTTGAAAATTGCGGCAGGATAAATAGATGGTGGATAAAATTATCCGACTCATCGACAGAAATAAAACCAACAAGCTTCCCGTCTACCTCACACACCCATATTTTTTCTCCAGCGGTATCTCTGTCGAAGTCGCTTTGTTGTAAAGAGTTGACATCTAGCCAATCGAAACACTGTCGCCGCGTTTCCAGGTAGAGCGTGCTCAGGGCTTTTCGGTCTTTGGCCTCGAATTCACGCGTGGTCATGGCGCTTTCGACAGGGTGTGGCCGGCTGAATGTCGGCCGCCAGGTAAGTTGCGATCAGTATCTATTTCATTGTTAGCTTGCATTTCCACCGTCTTTGAATCGCAAGCCAATTTTTGGCTCTACCGTTACCAGCAGCGGCTTGTTTGCTCTTTGCGCTCTGCGCAGCGCCGTCGCGAATCTGCGTTTCTCGGCTCGATTTCGATTCACCCTGCTAATAGCTGACCTGGAAATATCGTAGGTGCCGCATGTGGCGCATTTAATCAGCAGACGATTGCCCGCATCCAGCACCTGAACTTCGGCTTCAAGCTTACAATTAATACATGTGTTCATCTTTGTTACTCAATTGGCGATACGAGGTCGCGGTTAATTTCCAACGACGGTTTTTGTCTGTGCTGCGATGATTTTATTCTACTGCAAGTTGCCCAGTTGAAGCTAAGGCCATAAACAACTAGCGGGAGAATTAAAAAACCCGCACAAGGCGGGTTTTTTAATTGGTGCGCCCGGCAGGAATCGAACCTGCAACCCCCGGCTTAGAAGGCCGGTGCTCTATCCGATTGAGCTACGGGCGCGTTGCGCTGTTTACTAGTCTTATCGACTAGCGAAAATCGGCGTGCATGTTACACAAAATACTTCTGTCAGCCTGTGTTGACTGAGAGTCCTGTCCGGCAGGGTTGATTCACGATTTAGCTAAGCTAAATCCTTCTCCCCTTCGGGGCGGCGCAAAAAGCACGCCGTCCTGCGCGCTTCGCGCTGGTCAAACCTGCAACCCCCGGCTTAGAAGGCCGGTGCTCTATCCGATTGAGCTACGGGCGCGTTGCGCTGTTTGCCAGCATAGAGGCTAGCTGGAAACGGCGTGTATTTTACACGAAATCGTGTGCCTGACCATGAACAATGAAGCGATGGAGGCAATAGGCCAGTTAAGGGCCTTTCTTTTCGGCTTCGTCAACCACATGATGGGTATGCGGCGTGCCTGAACAGCCGACACCGGTATACAGGCCGGCCATGAACAGGTTCAGGTTCTTACAGACGTTTGCAACTCGGGTCAGTAAGCCTTCTGGTTGTCGCTGCAGGAATTTGGGAGCGTCTGTATTCAAGTCCAGCACAGGGGTTCGCGTGCCGTCGAGAGTTTTGATCCTTGTTCTGCTCATGTCTACTCCACATTACCTGAAATTGAGTGTAACAAGACCGGGGTTATCCGTAATCAGGCTCAACAACTCAGGAGAGGGGAAATTTGGCGGTAAAGTAGAAATAATGGGGTGACTGACGGGGCTCGAACCCGCGGCCACCGGAGTCACAGTCCAGTGCTCTACCAACTGAGCTACAGTCACCATTGATCGTTTTGAAAGTGTAACCGAGTAGACTCGGTTTGTGCTCTTCTATAACCGCATTTTGCCACAGTTATCCGCTTGATAGCTGCAACAGAAATTGGTCGGGGTAGAGAGATTCGAACTCCCGACATCTTGCTCCCAAAGCAAGCGCGCTACCAGACTGCGCTATACCCCGATATTGGGTCTTACAAACTCAAACAAACATCATTTTTGAGAGGTCGGCATAATACTCACGTCCTCCGAACCAGTCAATGCTTGATTGCGTCTGGTGCTGCTGAAAACCATCGTTAAGTAGGCTTTAGAGCTAATTTCAGTGACCGCTTCGGGATTGCTGCCGCAGCAAAAAACAACCCTCTAACGCTCAACACGCCAGCCGCTGCCCCCTGCGCCATCCTCGACGACTACCTTCATCTCGGCCAGCTGGTCTCGAATCCTGTCAGCTGTCGCCCAATCTTTATCCCCACGGGCCTGCTCTCTGGCCGCGATAAGCTGATCGACCTTCTGGGCATCCACCTCGGCGGCGACATTGCCACGCAAAAACTCTTCCGGTGACGACTGCAACAGGCCGAGAATACCGCCCAATTTGACCAGCAAGGCCGCTAATTGGTTCGCGGCGTCCGGGTCCTCGAATTTCTGCCGATTAATCTCTTTGACCATTTCAAACAGCACACTGAAAGCTTCCGGGGTGTTGAAATCATCATCCATGGCCGCGTAAAAAGCTTTTTCGAAACGGCTATTGGTCAGTGACTTCGCTCCAGCGGTGTCCAGATCTTTTAACGCATTGTAAAAACGCTCCAGCACACTAATTGACTGTCGCAGACTTTGTTCGGAATAGTTAATCGGGCTTCGATAATGGCTGGCAATCAACAGATGACGTATCACCTCGGCATCGTAGTTCTCCAGGATTTCTCTTACCGTGAAGAAGTTATTCAACGACTTGGACATCTTTTCATTGTCCACCCGCAACGGACCGTTATGCATCCACACATTGGCGAAAGTTTTACCGGTTGCCGCTTCCGACTGAGCAACCTCGTTTTCATGATGTGGAAACAAAAGATCTGAACCACCACCGTGAATATCGAAATTATCCCCCAGACAGCAAGTAGACATCGCTGAACATTCAATGTGCCAGCCCGGTCGACCATAACCCCAGGGCGAATCCCAGCCTACGCCATCATCCGGTGAGGATTTCCACAGTACGAAATCTCGCGGGTCTTTCTTCAGTTCACCCACTTCGATGCGGGCTCCATCCAGCAATTCGTCCATCTTCTTCTTCGAGAGCTTGCCGTAGTCGGGGAAATTCATCACCGAGAAATACACATCACCGTTGCTTACTTTATAGGCCATATCCTTAGCCAGCAGCCTCTCAATCATCGCTACAATCTCTTCTATATGACTGGTAGCTCTGGGTTCTACATCCGGCGGCAGCACCGAAAGCGCACGCTCATCTTCGTGCATGGCATCAATAAAGCGACGGGTAAGATCTGAAAATAATTCGCCGTTTTCCTTGGCGCGGTTGATAATTTTATCGTCTATGTCGGTAATATTACGCACATAGGTCACATCAAAACCGCTGGCGCGGAGATAGCGAGTAACCACGTCGAATGCGAGCAGCATTCGAGCGTGCCCAAGATGCAGGTAATCATAGGTAGTTATACCACAGACATAGATGCCCACCTTACCCGCTTCCCGCGGTTTGAACTCTTCCTTCTTGTGAGTGAGACTGTTATAAATTTTAATCACGTGCTACTGCTTACCTTTTACCTGTAGTGCTGACTGTAGTGCTGACTGTCATTTTGTCAATGACTGATGGGGCAATTCTACTTACGTCTAACCATCATGTTATTGCAAGCCACCACTACCACGAGTCTCGCAGCGTAATGGTTCGGTTGAACACCAAATTTCCGTCCGTAGAATCTATCTCATCAAGACAGAAATAGCCTTCTCTTTCGAATTGATAGCTCTTAACGTCTTGATCCGCCGGGCTTAACCCGCCGTGATTGATCGACGGCTCTGCCACGCAATTTTCAATCACCTTGATCGAATCCGGATTCAGACACTGACGATAATCCTCTATATCCTTGCTATCCGGATTTTCGACATTGAACAGACGGTCGTACAGGCGAACGGTGACGGGCACGCCTTCACTCACCGATACCCAGTGAATTACCCCCTTAACCTTGCGCCCTTCGGGTTTCTTGCCCAAGGTATCCTTATCCATGCTGCAATGAAGCTCAGTGATATTCCCTTGCGCGTCTTCAACCAGTTTGTCGCACTTAATCACGTAAGCGCCTCTCAGCCTCACTTCGCCACCACTGGTTAAACGCTTAAAACCTGGCTCTGGATGTTGTTCAAAATCTGACCTGTCGATAAATATCTCTCGAGTCAGCGGTACGCTTCGCCGCCCCATTTCTTCAATTTTTGGATGGCTCGCCATATCTAAGTGTTCAACATGGCCCTCTTCCATATTTGTAAGCACCACTTTGAGAGGGTTCATAACACACATTACCCGTTCTGCGTGTTTATCCAGATCATCACGAATCGCGTGCTCAAGCATTCCCATATCGACAACACTATCGCTTCGAGACACTCCGACACTCTCACAAAAATTCCTGATTGAAGCCGCCGTAAAGCCTCGTCGCCGCATTCCAGCGAGGGTCGGCATCCTGGGATCATCCCAGCCATCAACCACCTTGGTCTCAACCATTTCCAGCAGTTTACGCTTGCCCATCATGGTGTAGTTAAGCTTTAACTTGGCGAATTCAGTTTGTTCTGGCAGCACATACACGAAGTCTGAATCGGCAAGGTCACTGGCCGCGCGCAATGAATCCAGCTCTAAATTGTACAATATCCAGTCGTACAACGGCCGATGGTCTTCAAATTCCAGTGTGCAAAGAGAATGCGTTATGCCTTCGATGGCATCCGAGATGCAATGGGTATAATCATAGGTAGGATAGATACACCATTTAGTACCGGTTTGATGATGCTCGATGTGACGAATCCTGTATAAAACCGGGTCACGCATGGTGATATTCGGCGATGCCATATCTATCTTGGCGCGCAGACTGCAGGCCCCATCCTCAAATTCGCCGGCGCGCATACGCTCCAGCAAAGCCAGGTTTTCCTCAACTGTGCGCTCACGATCAGGACTATTCCTGCCTGACTCGGTCAATGATCCACGGTATTCCCTGGCCTGCTCCGGGCTCAGATCGCACACATAGGCCTTGCCGTTTTTAATCAGCTGCAAGGCAAAATCATACAGTGCCGCAAAATAACTGGAGGAATATCGAACCTCTCCATTCCAGTTAAATCCCAGCCACTGAATATTGTTTTTAATGGCATCCACATACTCCTGACTTTCCTTGGCCGGATTAGTGTCATCGAAACGTAGATTGCAAAGGCCGCCATTTTCCGCCGCCACGGTAAAGTTCAAGCAAATAGACTTGGCATGACCGATATGCAAATAGCCGTTCGGCTCCGGTGGAAATCGAGTGTGCACGCGTCCTCCGTGCTTATTGTCAGCCAGATCCTGAGCAATCATGTGGCGAATAAAATTTGATGAAGTTGTGCCGCCAGCAGGATCGTTATTGTCCGCAGTAGCCTTATTGGAGTCATTCATTGGGAGGAGTTCTTCTTTCTCAGGATTTATCGGACTATTGTGGCGCTCGTAAAAGGTTTATTATAGCGGTTCAGGCCCAATCCCATAAGAGAAAGTTTGCCCAAGTGCCGAAACTTTGAAAGATTGAAACCCAGCGGCTCCTAAACCCTCAATCTCTGGCCGTTTAATTCGAGTGCTTTTGTTTTTCAGAGATACAGGGCGATACCGGGTAAATATTGCGCAATTTTTAGAACATTTAAAGAATACTGGATAGCATCAACGCTATGCAGCTCTAATCACAGAACACACATCCGAGCTTTTTGAATTACAAGGTAGTAAACATGATTGTTTTAAAGACCAATTACGGACCCATAACCATCGAGCTGGACTTCGAGAATGCACCGAAGTCAGCGGCTAATTTCCTGCAATACGCCGAAGACGGCTTTTACGATGGCACGATTTTCCATCGCATAATCGATGATTTTATGATTCAGGGCGGTGGTTTCGAAACGGGTCTGGCGCAAAAAGAAAGCCGCGGACAGATTGAAAACGAAGCCCATAACGGGCTTTCCAATCTGATCGGAACTCTGGCCATGGCGCGTACTTCGGCCCCTCACTCAGCCAGTTCGCAATTTTTTATCAATGTCGGCGATAACCATTTTCTGAACCATCGCGACAAGAGTGATCAGGGCTGGGGATATGCTGTGTTTGGTCGTGTTATCGATGGCATGGATGTAGTTAACAAGATCAAGGCCTGTGACACCGCCTCAATAGGTGGACATCAGGATGTGCCGGTTAATGAAGTCGTTATCGAGTCCACCGAAGTCTCCCAAGCCTCCGAAGCCTCCAAAGAAGATTAAACTTGGCGTCAAGAATACTGCTTATCTCTGATCTCCATTTGGAGGAGTCTCGCCCGGATATCACCGCCGCCCTGCTGGCCTTTCTGGCCGCTAATACGGCCTGTTGTGATGCGCTTTATATCCTGGGGGACCTGTTTGAAGTCTGGATAGGCGATGATGAGCAAACCGAACTCGGCGATACAGTCGCCACTGCACTAAAACAGTTCAGTGCGGCTGGCACGTCTGTCTGGCTTATGCACGGGAATCGGGATTTCATGCTGGGCTCGAGCTATGCCAGCCGCTGTGGTGCCTCGCTTATCGACGACCCGGCAGTAATCGAAACGGATAGCGGCTCGGTACTGTTACTCCATGGTGACAGCCTGTGCATCGATGATATCGACTATATGCAGTTCCGCCGCAGGGTGAGAGGCGCATCCTGGCAGCAGGAATTCCTCGCTAAAAGCCTCGAAGACCGACGCGCCTTCGCTCAATCGGCGCGTGAGCAGAGTCGGTTGGCCACTTCTGCCAAGGAAAGCTCAATCATGGATGTGAATCAGGCGGAAGTTCAAAAACGGCTGGCGGCAAGCGCTCAGACCACCCTGATTCACGGCCACACTCACCGGCCTGCCGTGCACGAGGTCGTGCTAGAGCGCCCTATCGACGGGCAAAGCCTCGCACAGCGTGTGGTATTAGGTGATTGGGATCAAAGTCCCTGGTATGCAGAAATCACTAAGGCCGGAGTCAAACTGGAAAATTTCCCGTTTCCTGCCTAGTCTGTTCTCCCTTATTTCCGCTTTAACGACTAGCTCGCATTCTCCAGCACATCATCTGAGTCACTCATCTCATCGCTTAATCTGTTACTCAATGTATCTGCCGCGTTTTCTCCGCCTCTGTCCAAAGTAAAATACCGGGCATGATGCGCCTCACACAGGACTAATATCTCCCGGTCGATCAATTCACTCAGATCTCGCAGCGACAACCCGGCATATTCTGCCAATGCATAGACCCCATATTCCTCCAATTTGTCGATGCGCTGATGTCCCTTCTTCAACAGATTATGCAACCAGCAATAAGGTGACAGGCTTTCATCGAAGGGAATCTGAAACTGCTCCAGGCCACTCTTCAGATTCGGCAACGAGAAAATCCTGAGTTTGTTTTCCAGAATCTGAATATTGAGCTTTTCGATCCGTTTCAGTACGGCGGATTTTGCCTGCGCATCATAGCTGTTCCAATGAATCACTTCGAACGAATAACGCTTGCAGCCACGACAGACGGCATCACCTAAAGAGCTGGTTGAGCAAATTCCAAGACAGGGGGTTTTTACCTGAGTCATAGCACAATATTCTAATAATTCTTCTAACAGATAAGGGATTAATCGGAACCCGAGCAAGAGACTTTAACAAGTTCCAGCAATTTGTAAACCGGGAAAATCCGTTCTGGCTAAAACAGCAAAAACCTGGCTTCAGGATTCGTCAACACGGGCGCGAAGAGACTTCGCCATAGCGCCCAAAAACTAATGGCAACTGGATTTTTATGTGAATTTACAGTAGACTACGCGCACGTTTTACACTGCTGCCTTGAATTATAAGCCACACCAAATGGCGCTTACTCAGGCAGATCGCAGTATCTTTTTTATTCAATGACTCCTGTTGAGTGACTCCAATGCAGACCATCGGCAGCCCGTTCAGCGCTAACCGAATCGCTTCACTCTACAGCCATGCCGCAATGAGGAAATTACTTTGTTAGAAGCCTATAGAGCACATGTAACAGAACGCGCCGAACAGGGCATCGTGGCCAAGCCTTTGTCCGCCGAGCAAGTTGCCGACCTGGTCGAATTACTCAAAACGCCTCCCGCTGGCGAAGAAGAATTTATTCTCGATCTCATCTCCAATCGTGTACCCGCCGGCGTCGATGAAGCGGCCTATGTAAAAGCGGCCTTTCTCTCGGCTCTCGCCAAGGGAGAGGCTAGCTCACCACTAATTAATCCGCAGCGGGCCGTTGAACTACTTGGCACCATGCTAGGGGGTTACAACATCGCCACCCTGGTGGAGCTATTAGACGATGCCGAACTGGGCGCCGCGGCGGGCAAGGAACTCTGCCACACCCTGCTAATGTTCGATGCCTTTCATGATGTTGCAGAAAAAGCTAAGCAGGGTAACCAGCAAGCCAGCAAGGTCCTCCAGTCATGGGCGGATGCCGAGTGGTTTACCGCCAAAACAGAACTGCCTGGGAAAATTACCGCCGCGGTCTTCAAAGTACCGGGCGAGACTAACACCGACGATTTATCGCCTGCCCAGGACGCCTGGTCCAGGCCCGATATTCCATTGCATGCCAAGGCGATGTACAAGAACCCGCGTGATGGCGTGAGCAATGCCGAACAGCAAATTAAAGAACTAAAAAACACCGGCTTCCCGGTCGCGCTGGTTGGCGATGTCATGGGCACCGGTTCATCCCGCAAGTCTGCAACCAATTCTGTGCTGTGGTACATCGGCGATGATATGCCGCATATACCTAATAAACGCGACGGTGGCATCTGCATCGGCGGCAATATTGCGCCCATCTTCTATAACACCATGGAAGATGCCGGTGCCCTGCCAATCGAATGTGATGTAGAAGGCCTGAATACAGGAGACATCATCGACATCGATGTGTATAGCGGAAAAATCACCCGCCATGGCAGTGACGAAGTAGTCAGCGAATTTGCATTGAAAACTGACGTCTTACTCGACGAGGTACGCGCCGGCGGCAGAATTCCACTGATTATTGGTCGCGGCTTAACGCAGAGAGCGCGGGAAGAACTCAATCTCGAGCCATCCAGCGTATTCCGCATTCCCGTTGCCGGACAGCAATCTGACAAGGGCTTTACCCTGGCCCAGAAGATAGTCGGCAAGGCCTGTGGCGTTGCAGGCGTTCGTCCCGGCAGCTATTGCGAGCCGAAGATGACTACCGTCGGCAGTCAGGACACTACCGGCCCTATGACCCGGGACGAACTTAAGGATTTAGCCTGCCTGGGCTTTTCCGCAGACCTGGTGATGCAGTCCTTCTGCCATACGGCTGCCTACCCAAAGCCGATAGACGTCGAAACCCAGCATACCCTGCCTGACTTCATTCAAACCCGTGGTGGCGTTGCACTGCGCGCCGGCGATGGCATCATCCACTCCTGGTTAAACCGCATGTTACTGCCCGATACAGTCGGTACCGGGGGTGATTCACATACCCGTTTCCCAATGGGCATTTCGTTTCCGGCGGGCTCTGGACTGGTGGCGTTCGCCGCCGCTACTGGCGTCATGCCACTGGACATGCCGGAATCGGTTCTGGTGCGTTTCAGCGGCGAGATGCAGCCGGGTATTACCTTGCGCGATTTGGTCAATGCCATTCCTTATACCGCGCTGCAATCTGGCGATCTGACACTGGAGAAGAAGGGTAAGAAAAATATTTTCTCCGGACGCATTCTCGAAATTGAAGGCTTGCCAGACCTGAAGGTAGAACAGGCCTTCGAAATTTCCGACGCCTCTGCAGAACGCTCTGCCGGTGGTTGTAGCATTCGCCTCAACAAAGAACCCATCATCGAATACTTCAAATCCAATATCACCCTGTTGCGCTGGATGATCGACAACGGTTATCAGGATGCAAGAACCCTGGAAAGACGCGCTCAGGCCATGGAGAAATGGTTGGAGAATCCTGAGCTACTCGAGCCTGATGCCGACGCGGAATACTATAAGGTCATCGATATCGACCTGAATGAAATCAAAGAGCCACTGCTCGCGTGTCCAAATGATCCCGACGACGTCAAGAAACTTTCCGATGTTCAGGGCACCCAGATAGACGAAGTGTTTATCGGTTCCTGTATGACCAACATCGGGCATTTCCGCGCAGCAGCCGAAGTACTGAAACAAGTTAAAGATGGGTTGCCCACCAGGCTGTGGATCGCACCACCTACCAAGATGGACGAGCATCAGCTAAGCGAAGAAGGTATCTATAATGTGTTTGGTGTATCCGGTGCGCGCACGGAAATGCCAGGCTGCTCCCTGTGCATGGGCAATCAGGCCAGAGTCGCGGCAAATTCTACCGTGGTATCAACCTCGACCCGCAACTTTCCAAATCGCTTGGGCCAGGGCGCGAATGTGTATCTCTCCTCCTCAGAATTAGCCGCCGTGTGCGCCGTGGTTGGCAAGATCCCCACCATGGATGAATACATGAGTTATATGGGAAACATTAACACCATGGCAGACAGTATTTACCGGTATCTGAATTTCAATGAGATCGCTGACTTTATGCAGGCCGCGGAGCGCGCCAAGAATATTCCACTGACGAATGTTCAGGTAGTTGCTTAAGCACAGTTAATTAACCACTGTGCTTGGCTTGGCCTAGGCTGTTACTTCCATAGCGTAATAGAGAGAATCAGGAGCCGGAGTA
>ERZ890510.647-NODE-647-length-26447-cov-6.858366_pt1 | contig 26447 bp, 29 predicted proteins | sample MGYA00521265_ERZ890510 | MGnify/ENA primary metagenome ERZ890510 (study PRJEB32303, sample SAMEA104408624) | aquatic metagenome | biome: Brackish water; feature: Chemocline; material: water | place: Baltic Sea | collected 2014-10-26T21:54:00 | depth 110 m ... | reverse complement strand
GCCCGCCGCACGAGGCCTATGAGCGGCCGGCGACACCGTTCGTCGCCAACTTCCTGGGCAAGACCAACCTGGTTAACGGCGCGACGGTACGGCCGGAGAAGATTTCCTTCGGCGCCTCGGGCCTGACCGGCAAGGTCCGGACCCGGATCTTCCAGGGCAATCACTGGCTCTATCAGGTCGACACCGACAGCGGCCTGGTGACGGTGATCCGCCAGAACACCGGCGAGACGATGCCGGCCGAGGGCGCTTTGGTGCATTTGGTGTGGGATATGGCACCGTGAGGGTCGCGCCCTATCTTCTCAGCCTGCCGGCGCTGCTGCTGTTTGCCGGCGTGGTGGTCGCGCCGCTGGTCATGACGGTGCTGCTCTCGTTCCACGACTGGGGCCAGTACAAGGGCATCGAGCCGGTCTTCATCCTGAAGAACTGGCAGGAGGTACTAACAGACTCCTATTTCCACGAGATGTTCTGGCGGACATTCCGCATCGCCTTCTTCGTCACGCTGCTCGCTGCTTTGTTCGGCGCGCCCGAGGCCTACATTCTCAACCGTATGCGCAGCCCGTGGCGCGGGCTCTTTTTGCTGGTGATCCTTGGGCCGCTGTTGATTTCGGTGGTGGCGCGTACGCTCGGCTGGGCGCTGCTGTTCGGCGGCAATTCGGGGCTGATGAACAAGGCGCTCATGTCAGCGGGCCTCATCTCCGCGCCACTGCCCTTCATGTTCACCGAGACCGGCATTGTGGTGGCGCTGGCCCATGTGCTGATGCCCTACATGGTGCTGGCGGTGTGGGCGGCCCTGCAGCGGCTCGACCCGCAGATCGAGAACGCCGCCGTGGCGCTGGGGGCGGGGCCGTTCACGGTGCTGCGCCGCATCGTGCTGCCGCAGGTGATGCCCGGCATCCTGTCCGGTGCCATCATCGTTTTCGCCCTGGCGGCCAGCGCCTTCGCGACGCCGGCCATCATCGGTGGCCGTCGTCTGAAAGTCGCGTCGACGCTTGCGTACGATGAGTTCCTGAACACGCTCAACTGGCCGCTGGGCGCCGCCGTGGCGGTTTTGCTGCTGGTCGCCTTAGGCGCCATCGTGGTCGGCGCCAGCCGCCTGGTCGAGCGCCGCTACGCCCAGGTGTTTGGATGAGTCGCAACGGCGCCCTGGCGCTCGCCTACCACACGCTGTTCGTGGCCTTCATGCTGGCGCCGATCCTGGTCGTCTGTTGGGTCGCCTTCACGCCCGAAGGATTTCTATCGTTCCCGACCGACAATTGGTCGTTGCGCTGGTTCTACGCCATCGCCCGCTACCCGGAGTTCATTTCGGCCTTCTGGCGCAGCCTCTGGCTGGGAGCGCTGTCGTCCGCCATCGCCGTTGCCGTCTCGGTACCGGCGGCGCTTGCCATCGCGCGCTACCGCTTTCCCGGTCGCGAGGCGATGACGACGCTTTTCATGTCACCGCTGATGATCCCGCACATCGTGCTGGGTATCGCCTTCCTGCGCTTCTTCACCCAGATCGGATTGGGCGGCACCTTCGTCGGCCTGGTGTTTGCGCATATCGTGATCGTGCTGCCGTTTGCGCTCCGCCTCACGCTCGCTTCGGCGATTGGCCTCGATCGTGCGATCGAACATGCCGCTGTGTCGCTCGGCGCCTCGGAGTGGCTCGTGCTGCGCCGTATCACCTTGCCGTTGGTGCTGCCGGGGCTGGCCAGCGGCTGGGCGCTCGCCTTCATCAATTCCTTCGACGAAGTGACGATGACGGTGTTCATCGCGGCGCCAGGCACGGAAACCCTGCCGGTGCGCATGTTCCTCTACATCCAGGACAATATCGATCCACTCGTGACGTCGGTCTCGGCCTGCGTGATCGCCATCACCGTGGTGGCGCTGGTGGTGATGGATCGCGCCTATGGGCTGGAAAAGCTGCTGGTCGGGAGGGGTGTCGATGGCCGCTAGCGACTACGACGTCGCGGTCGTGGGCGGGGGGCTGGTAGGCGTCGCCACCGCCTGGGGGCTGGCGCGCGAGGGTTGCCGTGTCGTCGTGCTCGACGAGGGTGACCGTGCCGTGCGCGCGAGCCGTGGCAACTTCGCGCTCGTCTGGGTGCAGAGCAAGGGCCTCGGCCTGCCCCAGTATGCTGGTTGGACGATCCGGTCTTCCAACGCCTGGGGCGGCTTCGCGCAAACCCTGAAGGAGGAGACCGGTCTCGATGTCTCTTTCCAGCGGCCCGGAGGCTTTCATCTGGCCCTGTCAGAGAAGGAGCTTGAGGGGCGCGCCAATATCCTGAAGCGCCTGCACAACCAGCCCGGCATTGTCGACTACAAGACCGAGATCATGAACCGCAGCCAGGTGGCGAAGATGCTGCCCGATATCGGTCCCGAGGTGGTGGGCGGCAGCTTTTGTCCGCTCGACGGCCATGTGAATTCGCTCCGCCTGTTCCGCACGCTCCATACTGCGGTCAAGGCGCGGGGCGTCTCCTACCTGCCCAGCCATCGCGTCGAGACCATCATCAAGGAAGGCGGCGAATTTCGCCTCGCCACAGCCCAGGGCGAAATCCGCGCAGGCAAGGTGGCGCTCGCCGCCGGTAACGCCAACATGCGGCTCGCCCCGATGGTTGGCCTAGAAGCGCCGATGAGGCCGGAGCGCGGCCAGATCGTCGTCACCGAGCGCCTGCGGCCGTTTCTCATCCATCCTGTAGTCACCTTGCGCCAGACCGACGAGGGCACCGTGATGATCGGCGATTCCAAGGAAGAGAGCACGGATCCCGCCGGGCTCACACTGGGCGTCAGCGCCACCGAGGCCGAGCGCGCGGTGCGCCTGTTTCCGCTGCTGGCCAACGTCAACGTGGTGCGCACCTGGAGCGCGATCCGCGTGATGACCCAGGACGGTTTCCCGATCTACGACGAGTCGAAGACGCATCCCGGCGCCTTCACCGTCTGCTGCCATTCGGGCGTCACGCTGGCGGCCAATCACGCGCTCACCGTGGCGCCGATGATCGCTCGAGGCGCCCTCGACGCGTCACTGGTCGCGCCCTTCAGCGCACGGAGGTTTCATGTTCAAGCGGTTGGTTGACGCAGGCGTGGCGGTCGCCATCACCGTCGACGGCAAGCGTGTGGCAGCGCGGGTGGGAGACACCGTGGCTACGGCCATGATTGCCGCCGGCATCGACCATTGCCGCACCACCCCGGTGACGGGTGCGCCACGTGCGCCCTATTGCCTGATGGGCGTCTGCTTCGAATGTCTCGTCACCGTCGATGGTGTTGGCAGCCGCCAGGGCTGCCTCGTGCCGGTAAGCGAGGGCATGGCCGTCGAGACGCAGACCGGAAAGCGCGAGGCCGGGCGATGACAAAGGCTTCCGACCTCGCGTCGTCCTACGACCTCGTCGTCATCGGCGGCGGCCCGGCGGGACTTGCCGCAGCAGCGCTTGCCGCACGCGCCGGTCTCTCGACCGTGCTGTTCGACGAGAACCCCGGCGTCGGCGGCCAGATCTATCGCGCCATCACCTCCAGCCCCGTCAAAGACCGCGCGATCCTGGGCGTGGATTTCTGGGTGGGCGCCGAGTTGGCGGCCGAGGCCAAGGCAAGCGGTGCGCTGATCGTGAACGGCGCCACGGTATGGAGTCTCGACCCCACCCGCCTCGTCGGCGTCTCGATCGCCGGACAGGCGCGCCTGATCCAGGCCAGTCGGGTGATTATCGCCACCGGCGCGCTGGAGCGGCCGTTTCCCATCCCCGGCTGGACCCTGCCCGGGGTGATGAGCGCGGGTGGGGCGCAGACGGCACTCAAGGCGCAGGGCCTCGTGCCGTCAGGTCGCACCGTCATGGCCGGCGGCGGTCCGCTCCTGTGGCTGCTGGCGGCACAGATCCTGCGCGCGGGCGGCAAGCTCGACGCGATCCTCGACACCACGCCGCGCACTAACTGGCTGCGCGCGTTCGCCCACCTGCCGGACTTCGTGCTGTCGCCGTATTTCTCCAAGGGCCTGAAGCTGCTGCGCGAGGTGCGCGCGAAGGTACGGGTGATCCGTGTCGATCGCCTGGAAGCCGTGGGCGACGACAAGCTGCGCGAGGTCGTGTACGGCGCGGCCGGCGGTGAGCGTCGCATGCCGGCCGATCTCTTGTTGCTGCACCAAGGCATCGTGCCCAACGTCAATCTCGCGATCGCGGCCGGCGTCACGCACGCGTGGAACGAACGCCAGCTCAGCTTCGAGCCGGTGCTGGACGAGAATTTCAACAGCTCGGTGCACGGCATCGCTGTGGCTGGCGACGGCGCGGGTATCGCCGGCGGTACCGCGGCAGCCGAGCGCGGCCGCATCGCCGCTGTTGCGGCCGTCCGCGCGCTCCGGCCCGAGGCATCGATGCCCGATACGCAAGCCATCCGCCAGAGATTGCAGCGCGAGGAGATGGGCCGCGTCTTCCTGGACTGGCTCAATCGGCCCGCCGATTCCTTTCGTCGACCGAAAGGCGACACGATTGTCTGCCGCTGCGAGGAAGTCACCGCCGGACAGGTGCGCTACACTGCCAACATGGGCTGCGAGGGGCCGAACCAGATGAAGGCTTTCCTGCGCTGTGGCATGGGGCCGTGCCAGGGCAGGCTGTGTGGCCTTACGGTCACCGAGCTGATCGCCGCTGAGCGCCGCACGACACCGGCGGAGGTCGGCTACTTTCGCCTGCGCCCTCCGGTGAAGCCGATCACGCTCGCCGAACTCGCCTCGTTGCCGATTGCCGAGACCGAGCGCAAAGCGGTGGAGCGCTGAGCCATGCGCACCGCCGATGTCGTGGTCATTGGCGGCGGCATCCATGGCTGCTCGACGGCGCTGCATCTGGCGCTGCGTGGGCTGAAACCGATCCTGGTCGAGAAGGACTATGCCGGTCGCCATGCCTCGGGCGTCAACGCCGGCGGCGTGCGCCAGCTCGCACGCGACCTCGCCGAGATTCCTCTGTCCATCGCCTCGATGGGTCTGTGGGAGCGCATCGAGGATCTGGTCGGTGACGACTGCGGCTTCGAGAGCCACGGCACGGTCCTGGTGGCGGAGAACGAAGATGAGCTTGCGAGTTTCCGTGCCCGCGTGGACGATCTGCGGCTGCGTGGCTTCACTCATGAGGAACTGATCGATCGCGCCGAACTGAAGCGTCTGGTACCGGCGGTGGCCGATCATTGCCCGGGTGGCGTGGTCTCGCGCCGTGACGGTGCCGCCGATCCCTTCCGCGCGACGCAGGCTTTCCGCAGGCGGGCGGTCGAGAAAGGCGCGGAGGTGTTGGAAGGCGTGGTCGTTACCGGCCTCTCGAAAATAGGTGCCAACTGGCGAGTGGAAACCAGCGCCGGGCCGATCGAGGCGCCCAAGGTCGTGAACGCGGCAGGTGCCTGGGCCGACCGGGTCGCCGCCATGCTCGGCGAGCCGGTGCCGCTCACCGTCGTTGCCCCGATGCTGATGGTGACCAGCCGGGTGCCGGCCTTCATCCAGCCCGTCGTGATCTTGCGTGGACGAAAACTCTCCTTCAAGCAGCTCGAGAACGGCACTGTGGTGATCGGCGGCGGCCATCTCGCCGCGTCCCATCGCGATCGCAATGAGACGGTGCTCGACTGGAACAAACTTGCGATCAGCGCGCGCACGGTGTGGGAGCTTTTTCCGGCGATGCGGGCCGCCACCATCGTGCGTGCCTGGGCCGGCATCGAAGCCTATATGCCCGACGGCATTCCGGTGGTCGGCGCCAGTTCGACCTCCGAAGGCGTCTATCACCAGTTCGGCTTTTCCACTCATGGCTTCCAGCTCGGGCCGGGCACGGGAGCCATGATGGCCGAGCTGGTCGCCACCGGCGCGACCAACACGCCGATCGACGGGCTCGGAATCGAACGTTTCCAGGGCTAAGTGCTCCGCCAGTCGTAGCCCAGCCGTGGGAAATGCACTGCGACATCTCCGACTTCGGGATCGTGACGCAGCAGTGCGATCTCGTGGGCGTCGATGAAGAGTACCTTGCCCTCGACCCAGTCCTTCGCATTGTCGGCCGGGCGGACGCGGGCGGGCGCGCCAGGCTTGGGATCGCCCTCCTGCGGCAGCGACGGACGCGGTGGCGCCGGCTCGGCGGCGCGGGCTTCGGCCAGGGCCGTGTCGGCATCGATGTCGGTACGCCTGCCATGGCCGATGACGGCCATGCGGTCGCGCCAGGCGAGGAGCCTGGGGTAGGGATCGAACACGGCGCGGCAGTCGATGTGCCGGCCGCGATAGAACCAGACGACGTGATAGGCGGCGAAATCGGCGATGCAGGGTACCGTCCCCAGCAGATAGGGCCGGCCGTCGGCCAGCATATCAGCCAGCCACTGGATCTGCGGCCGGACGAGATGAAGGTTGCGGATCGCGGCCTTGCGCACCGCCTCGATCGAGGGCGTCGGCAGGCCATGCAGGCGGGCGCGATCCTCGTGCAGGCCTGCCGGCATATGATCGGCGTTGATGCCGGACACATAGAGCGCCGTGGGCCGCATGAACTGCTGCTCGGCCCAGCGCGTGAGCGCCTCGTCGGCGCCCGCGGTCGCCCGGGGATAGAAGGTGGGCAAAGGCACGCGCCGCTCGAGTTCACGGGCGATCAGGTTGGTGTCACACCAGACGTCGGCGCCGTCCTGCAGCACCGGCGTGCGGCGATAGCCGCCGGTCAAGGGCGCCAGCTTGGGCTTGGGGGCGATCGGCGGGATTTCCACGCCGCGCCACGCCAGGCCCTTGAAGCCCAGCATCAGTCGCGCTTTCTCAGCGAAATTGGAGAAATCGTAGTGGTGAAGGATCAGTTCACTCATGATAATTGGGGTCAAGCGGGAGTGACGTGCAATGCAAGGCGTGGTCAACATCGACGATCTTCGCAAGCTGGCGAAGAAGCGGCTGCCGAAAATCGCCTACGACTTCATCGAGGGCGGAACCGACGACGAGGTCGGCCTCGTCACCAACGAGCAGGCTTTCCGCCAGGCACGCATCGTGCCGCGCTACCTGGTCGACGTCTCGGTGCGCGACCAGTCGACGACCTTGTTCGGCCGCACCTATTCGAGCCCGATCGGCATCGCGCCGACCGGCCTCGCCGGCCTGTTCCGCCATGGCGCCGACCTCATGCTGGCCGAAGCCGCGCGCGACGCCAACGTGCCGTTCATCATGTCGGGCTCCAGTACCGGCTCGATCGAGGATCTCGGCAAGCTGGCCCCCGACCATGGCTGGTATCAGCTCTACTCGGCCAAGGACCAGGCAGTCTCGGAGGACCTCATCAAGCGTTCGGCCGACGCCGGCCTCAGGACGCTGGTCTTCACCGTCGATGTACCCGAGGGCTCGAACCGCGAGCGCAATACCAGAAATGGCTGGGGACGTCCGCTCAAGCTGACTTGGAAGACCAAGTTCGAGGCGCTGCTTCATCCCGCCTGGATGATGCAGTGGCTGCGCCACGGCACTCCCTACTTCGACAACTGGGCGAAGTATGCCGGCCCCAACCCGACGGCCGAAAAGGTGGCGGATATGGTCGCCTACCAGAACCGGGCGCCGATGAGCTGGAAGCATGTCGAGCGGTTCCGCGAGATCTGGAAGGGCAACTTCGTGTTGAAGGGCATCATGCATCCCGACGATGCCATCCGCGCCCATTCCCTGGGAGTCGACGGCATCATGGTGTCCAACCACGGCGCGCGGCAGCTCGACATTGCGCCGTCGCCGCTCGAAGTGCTGCCGGCGATCCGCGACGCCGTCGGCGACAAGATGACGGTGATGTTCGACGGCGGCATCCGCCGCGGCATGGATGCCGTCGTGGCCTTGTGCATGGGGGCCAAGTTCGTGTTCGTCGGCCGGCCGACGCTGTACGGCGTGACCGCGGGCGGTATTCCGGGAGCGTCGATGGCGCTCGGCATTTTCCGGCGCGAGATCGATCTCACCATGGCGCAGATCGGCGCACCGACCATCGCCGACCTCGGACCGCAGTTTCTGATGTGGAAGGACGTGGAGGATCTCAAGCGCAACCGGCGCTGACATCGCCTTGCCTGCCACCAACCTCACTTGATCGAGATCAAACACTTCCTGGACGCCCCTGACTACTGTTGCCGATCCAAAAGCTGGTCTGACGGCGCATAACGCAGGAGGATAGCTATGCCGCGCTACATCGTTCGATTTCTCAAGGACGTCATGGGCGACAACGGCCACGATCGCGAAGCCTGCCAAGCTTCCTTTGAGATGGAAGCCGGAAGCCAGGCCGAGGCTTCCGAGCTGGCCAAAGTCGAATTCTGCAAGAAGGAGCGGACGACGGACTGGTCGCTCTACGCCGATCGCGTCGAGGCCGCCGAGACGGAGTTTCCGTCCTGATCCGACCCTGATATCCGACACGGCTTCCCGCCGTCGTGCGAGGCGGGAAGCCGTGCGGTCTCAGAAGATTACTGCACCACCTCGAACAGGCCGGCGGCACCCATGCCGCCGCCGATGCACATGGTGACGACGACGTTCTTGGCCTTGCGACGGCGGCCCTCGATCAGGGCGTGGCCGGTGCAGCGCGCGCCGGTCATGCCGAACGGATGGCCGATCGAGATCGAGCCGCCGTTGACGTTGAGCTTGTCATTGGGGATGCCGAGCTTGTCGCGGCAATAAAGGACCTGGACCGCGAAGGCCTCGTTCAGCTCCCACAGGTCGATGTCGTCCATCTTCAGCCCGAAGCGCTTCAGCAGCTTGGGGATGGCATAGACCGGACCGATGCCCATCTCGTCGGGTTCGCAGCCAGCCACGACCAGGCCCTTGTAGATGCCGAGCGGCTTCAGCCCGCGCTTGGCGGCCTCGGCGTCGCTCATGATCACCGCGGCCGAGGCGCCGTCCGAGAGCTGGCTGGCGTTGCCGGCGGTGATCCACTTGTCCGGACCCATCACCGGCTGCAGCTTGGACAGGCCTTCGATATTGGTGTCGGGACGGTTGCCCTCGTCCTTGGCGAGCTTCACCGTCTTCTTGCTGGTCTCGTTGGTGTTCTTGTCGGTGACCAACATCGTGGTTTCCATCGGCACGATCTCGTCGTCGAACTTGCCGGCCTGCTGGCCCGCGGCGGTGCGGAGCTGGCTCTGCAGCGAGTACTCGTCCTGGGCCTCGCGGCTGATCTTGTAGCGCGCCGCCACCGTGTCGGCCGTCGTGATCATGGCGTGATAGATGCCCGGCACGTGCTCCTGCACCCACGGGTTCACGAGGCGGTTCTTGTTGCCGCCCGGCGGGCCCTGCACCAGCGAGACCGACTCGAGGCCACCGGCGATCATCACCGGCACCTTGTCGACCAGCACGCGCTGGGCTGCCATCGAAATGGTCTGCAGGCCCGAGGAGCAGAAGCGGTTGACCGTGACGCCCGAAACGCTGACCGGCGCGCCGGCGCGCATCGCCGAGACACGCGCCACGTTGGAACCGGTCGTGCCTTCCGGCGCGGCGCAGCCCAGGATCACATCCTCGACCTCGCCCAGCTCGACCTTGGCGCGCTCGGCGGCGTGCTTGATCACATGGGCGCCCAGGTCGGCGCCGTGGGTGTCGTTGAACACGCCGCGGAAAGCCTTTCCGATCGGAGTGCGGGCGGTGGAGACGATGACGGCATCAGCCATTGGATTTTCCTTCCCTCAATTTCGAATTGATCAGACGCTAGAGAACTTCTTGCCTTCCTGCACCAGCTTCTTGAGCAGCGGCGCGGGCTCCCAGAACGGGTCGCCGGAGGCGTCGCGGTACTTCAGAAGCGCGTCGTGGATGGTCTTCAACCCGACCACGTTGTCGGCCCACCACATCGGGCCGCCGCGATAGACCGGCCAGCCGTAGCCGTTGACCCAGATCACGTCGATGTCGAGGGCACGCTGGGCCATGCCTTCTTCCAGGATCTTGGCGCCCTCGTTCACCATCGGATAGAGGGCGCGTTCCAGGATTTCCTGGTCGGAGATGGCGCGCCGCGTGATGCCGAGCTTCTTCGACGTTTCCTCGATGATCTTCTCGACCTCAGGATCGGGGATCGGCGTGCGGTCGGGCAGGTTGTACTTGTAGTAGCCGGCGCCGGTCTTCTGGCCGAAGCGGCCGAGTTCGCAGATCGCGTCGGCGACATAGCCGGTGTAGCGGACGTTGCGCTTTTCCTTCTCCTTCTTGCCCTGGCGGATGCGCCAGCCGACATCGTTGCCGGCAAGGTCGCTCATGGCGAAGGGGCCCATCGGGAAGCCGTAGTCGAACACCACCTTGTCGATCTGCTGCGGCAGCGCGCCTTCCTCCATCATGTAGGCCGACTGGATGCCGCGCATCCGCAGCATGCGGTTGCCGACGAAGCCCTCGCAGACGCCGACGAGAACCGGGATCTTGGCGATCTTCTTGGAGAACGACATGACGGTGGCGATGACGTCCTTTTCGGTCGCCTTGCCGCGCACGTTCTCCAGCAGCTTCATGACATTGGCCGGCGAGAAGAAATGCATGCCGATCACGTCGCCGGGCCGCTTGGTGTAGGAGGCGATCTGGTTGACGTCGAGGCCCGACGTGTTGGTGGCCAGGATGGCGCCGGGCTTGGCGATCTCGTCGAGCTTCTTGAAGACGGTTTCCTTGACTTCCATGGTCTCGAACACCGCCTCGATGATGAGGTCGGCGTCCTTCAGCGCATTGTAGTCGAGCGTCGGCGTGATCAGTGCCATGCGCGCGGTCACGTCCTCGGCCTTCATGCCGCCGCGCTTGGCGGTGTTCTCGTAGTTGGTGCGGATGGTTTTCAGTCCGCGATCGAGCGCCTCCTGGCTGGTCTCGAGCATGGTGACGGGAACGCCGGCGTTGGCGAAGTTCATGGCGATGCCGCCGCCCATGGTGCCGGCGCCGACGATGCCGCCGGTCTTGATCTCGCGCTGCGGCGTGTCGGACGGCACGTCCTTCACCTTGGCGGCCTCGCGCTCGGCGAAGAAGTAGTAGCGTTGCGCCGCCGACTCCGACGAGGTCAGCAGTTCCATGAACAGCTCGCGCTCGCGCTTCATGCCTTCATCGAACGGCAGCTCGACGGCAGCCTGTACCGTCTTGATGATGCTCCACGGCGCCTTGAAGCCGCGCGCCTTGCGGGCGATCGCCTTCTCGGTCTCCTTGAACAGGTCGGGCGATTCCAGCGTCGCCGTGAGATCGCGCACGCGGCGCAGCGGGGCCTTCTGCGCCACCAGCATCTCGGCGTGCGCAATGGCGCCCTTCAGCAGGTCGCCTTCGACCAGGGCATCGACGATGCCCTTGCTCTTGGCTTCGGGGGCGGGGATGTGGCGGCCGGAAATGATGGCGTCGAGCGCGTACTTGGCGCCGGTCAGGCGCGGCAGGCGCTGGGTGCCGCCGGCACCCGGCAGGATGCCGAGATGCACTTCCGGCAGGCCCATGCGGGTGGTCGGCAGCGAGACGCGATAGTGCGCGCCCAATGCGGTTTCGAGCCCACCGCCCAGCGGCGTGCCATGCAGCGCCGCCACGACGATCTTCGGGCAATTTTCCATGGTGGCGATGACGTCGTTCAGGTTGGCGCCCGACGGCGGCTTGCCGAATTCGCGGATGTCGGCACCGGCGATGAAGGTCCGGCCGCCGCCGATCAGCACGATGGCGTCGATGGCAGAGTCCGCGCCGAACGCCTCGATACCTTCCTTGATGCCGTTGCGTACGGCCGCGGCGAGCGCGTTCACCGGCGGATTGTTCACGGTCAGGATGCCGATACGCCCCTGGGTGGAGCGAAGCACTGCGTCGGACATGGGCGATCTTCCCTGTGGAGGTTGTTGCTGTTGGTCCGTCTTAGCACGGATGCAGCGACCGCAAGGCGTTCCGGCATTTCGCGTTGCGAAGGATCGCGCGCATCTTTCGAGGGCCAGGCCAAGATTTCCTATCTGTCGAAGCAAGTCCCTGGAGGCATGGAGGAAAGTGGCAAAGAACGACACACTCGATGTGACATTTTCCCAAGGCCCCGCAGCCCCAGCCTGCCTCATGCTGAGGAGGCCGCGCAGCGGTCGTCTCAAAGCATGGGAGCGAGCACGATGTCTGCCGCCCATGCTTCGAGACGCGCCCAGTGGGCGCTCTTCAGCATGAGGTTGGGTGTTGGAGCGGGTTGGAAAATGACACCTGATGAGAAGCGTGAACGGCACACCGCGCGTCAGATTGAGTCGCCGTCGGGCACATCGGCGCGCCGGCCATGGGGCCGGGCCCGCGTGCGGTTCAGCATGAACATGATCAGGCGCTCGTCGTGGCGGCGGTAGGTGGCGGTCATCACGCCGTTGCGGAAGATGTAGCGGGGGATACCGGTGCGGGCGAGGGAGTAGCCGCGGTCGAGAAGCTCCTCCTCGCGGAGCTGCAGGGCCCTGTCCCAGCGCTCGGCGAAGCGCGGGTCGGCGTCGCGCCAGCGATAGAGCGTGCGCCGGTCGATCCCGGCACGCGCCGCCGAGTAGCTGACCGAGCCGGTCTTTTCGAGTTCGCGGAGGAAGGTGACGCGGCGGCGCAGGTTGGTACGCCGACGCGGTTCGCCGACACGCGGCGCGGTCCACAGATACTCGGTGACGTTCGGCGGGTGGGGCTCCATGGATATTCTCCTTTTGTTCTATCCGCAGGATAGTAGAAAGGATAGGAAAGGAACGTCAAGAGCTGATTCGGTCGTCGAGGACTGGAGAGGCGTTCGTGGTCAGCGCACGCGGTGGCGGTCGACCGCGTCGGGATCGAAGGTGAAGCCGAGGCCGGGGCGGTCGGGCACGGCGACATGGCCGTCCTCGATGACGATGGCCTCGCGATAGAGCATCGCCGTCCACGGCATGAACTCCAGCCAGGTGGCGTTGGCGAAGGCGCCGAGCAGGCAGAGGCTCTGCTCGGTGAAGAGATGGTTGGAGATGGCGATGTCGTGCGCCGCCGCCAGATGCGCCACCTTGACGAACTCGCTGACGCCGCCGACGCGGGCGAGGTCGGCCATCCAGATGTCGGCGGCGCCGGCGGCCAGCATCTCGCGAAAGCCGTAGCGCGTGGCCTCGGTCTCGCCGCTGGCGATCGGCGTGTCGAGGGCGGCGGCCACCCGGGCGGAGCCGCGATGGTCGTAGGGCGCGACCGGCTCCTCGAACCAGGTGAGGTCGAAGGCCTCGAGCTTGCGGCCGAGCCGGATCGCATGATCGACAGTGAAGCCCCGACTCGCGTCGCACATCAGCGATACCCGGGGGCCGATCGCCTTGCGCACCGCGGCGACGCGTTCGACGTCCTCTTCCACATGCTTCTTGCCGACGCGCATCTTCACGCCTGCAAACCCCAGGGCCATGTAACCGGCCGCCTCGGTCGCCAACTCGTCCGGTGTCGCCGACAGCCACAGGCCGGAGCTGCAATAGACCGGGACGCGGTCGCGGGCGGCGCCCAGCAGATGTGTCACCGACTGGCCCAGCGCCTTGCCCTTGGCATCCCACAACGCGGTGTCGACGGCGGCCAGGCCGAAGATCGTCACGCCCTTGTGGCCGAGGAAGTAGAGTTCGCGCCACAGCCGGTCCCACACGCGCTCGGCATAGCGGATGTCCTCGCCGACGATGGCCGGCTTCAGGCTGGCGACCATGGTTTCCAACACCTCGATGCGGCGGCCGCCCTGGGTGAACAGGAAGCTCTCGCCGGTGACCCCGATGTCGGTGTCGACAAAGACCAGGACGCAGCCGATGCGGTCGTTGGTGACGCCGCTTGCGTTGCGGGTCGGCCGTTCGAGCGGCAGCTCGACGATCATAGTCCTGAGATCAGTGACGCGCATCGCGCTCTCCTTTTGACGCCTTGTAACACCGAGCCACCCTGGTCTCACGAAAGCGTGTTGTCGCGACGGTGAACCGTGCCCGCTACCGGGCCGTAACCAACCACGACAGACGATGTGCGCGGCGTCGTCCGTCGACAGTGCAACATCAATCATGGAGTTGATACATGTTCAGACGTCAGACCTTTCTTGCGACCGCGGCCGCGATATCCTTCGCCGTCGCCATGCCGGCTTTCGCCGCAAATCCGATGGTGGGCGGGGCGCCGATGATGGAGAGCAAGAACATCGTCGAAAACGCCGCAAATTCGAAGGACCATACGACGCTGGTCGCCGCCGTGAAGGCCGCCGGCCTCGTCGAAACGTTGCAGGGCCCGGGCCCGTTCACGGTTTTTGCGCCGACCAACGCGGCCTTTGCGAAGCTCCCGCCGGGCACCGTGGAAATGCTGCTCAAGCCGGAGAACAAGGCAAAGCTCGTCAAGATCCTGACCTGCCACGTCGTGGCCGCCAACGCGATGTCGCCGGCGATTGCCAAGATGATCAAGGACGACAAGGGCACGCATCCCGTGAAGACGGTCGGGGGCTGCATGCTTCAGGCCAAGATGATGGGCGAGAAGATCACGCTCACCGACGAAAACGGCAACGTCGCCACCGTGACGATTGCTGACGTCAAGCAGTCCAATGGTGTCATCCACGTGGTGGATACGGTGGTCCTGCCCAAGGGCTGATCGTCGTGCCATCGGGAGGAAGCGGCGGGGGCGATCCCCGCCGTTCTTTCTTTGTCGGCTGCGGGACGTTAGGTTGACGCAAGCACGGGAAAGGAAGCCAAGGCGATCTCGAGAGAGGAAATCATCGCGCTCTGCGTGAACTCGTATCGCCACTTCCTGCCCGATTCGGCGCCGATCACGCTAAACTGACGCGCGCAAGGAGGGTCCCTCATGAACTTCGCCGGCATGAACTACCTCGCCATTGTGATCGCCGCGGTGGCAGGCTTCGCCTTCGGCTCGGTCTACTACATGGCGCTGTCGGGGCCGTGGCTGAAAGCCGTCGAAAAGACCAGGGAACAGCTGATGCCTTCGGGCAAACCCAAGCCCGGGCCGTTCATCGTGTCGATCGTGGCGCTGGTGGTGATGGCCTGGGTTCTGGCCGGAACGATCGGCCATCTCGGGCAGGGGCAGGTGACCCTGGTGAACGGCGTCATCTCCGCCCTGTTCGTCTGGGTCGGCTTCGTCGCCACGGCGCTGTCGGTCAATTACGCCTTCGGCGGCCGCAAGGCGATGCTGACGGTCATCGATGGCGGCCACTGGCTGGGCGTGCTCGTCATCCAGGGTGCGGTCATCGGCGCGATGGGCGTGTGAACGGCATGATGACGGTCAAGCGTCCGCGGATCGAAGGCTTTGCCATCGTGTCCCGCGAGGGAATGATCGCGGGCTCCGACAGCTCGTTTCCCGAGGTCCTGAAAATTCCCGCCGACCAGGAATTCTACCAGGCCTCGCTCAATCGGGCCTCGGCGGTCGCCAACGGTCGCCACTCGGCCGAGGGCGGCCCCAAGGAAGCGGCCCGCCGGCGGATCGTGCTGACCCGGCGGGTGCGGCGGGTCACGCCGGATCCGCGCAATCCCAAGGCGGTGTTGTGGAATCCGGCGACGGCGCCGTTCGACGAGGCCTGGCAAAGGCTTGGAGCGGATGACGGCATGCTGGCGGTGGTGGGCGGCACGGACGTGTTCAGCCTGTTTCTCACCCTGGGATACGACGCCTTCTTCCTCACCCGCGCCCAGGCCAGCGTGCCGCGCGGCCGGCCGGTGTTTGCCGGCGTCGGCGCCGGCACCACGCCGGAGGACGTGCTGAAAATGCACGGCCTGGTGCTGCGCAAGACGCGCATGCTCGATTCCGCGACCGGCACGCTGCTGGAGGAATGGGGACCGCCAGGGTAGTGCGGTCGCTCAGAATTCGACCACCAGCCCGTCATGCGCCGCCTCGCAGGCGATTTCACCGCCGCGGCCCAGCAGTTCGGCGCTCATATGGGTGACGATGGTACGTTTGGCGCCGATGTCGGGCAGGCGCTTCATCAGCGTCGTGTAGTCGATGTGGTACTTCATCACCTTGTCGAAGAAGTAGGCCTCGCAGATGAAGAGGTCGGCATTGCGCCCGGCCGGGATCAGCTCGTCGACCCATTCGGTGTCGCCGGAATAGGTGAGCACCTTGCCCTCGGTCTCGATCCTGAGCGCATAGGGCGGTGCGCCGCTGAAATGCTTCATCAGGTAGGGCGTGACAGCGAGGCCATTGATCTCGGTGCGCGCATGCAGGTCGAGTTCGCGGATTTCCAGATCGAACTTGCGCGGCGCCTTGGTCGAGCCGGTGAACATGGCCTCCATGACCACCATCAGCCGTTCCTCGAAGCCCGGCGGGCCGGCCAGTGTGAGCGGCGCGGTGCGGCGGCTCACGAGCTGGGCGTCGAGCAGGAAGAAGGGCAGGCCGGCGAAATGGTCGCCGTGCAGGTGGCTCACCAGCACGGTCGAAATCGCGTTGGGCTCGACCTGCCATTTGCGGATCGCCACCATCGAGGAGGCGCCGCAGTCGATCAGCAGGTTGCCGTGCTCCCGGCGCTCGAGGTGGAAGCAGGTGTTGAAGCGGCCGCCGCTGCCGAAGGCGTCGCCGGAGCCAAGGAATTGCAGGCGCATCCGGTCGCTACGGCGCCTGTTCGAGGCTCGACACTTCGTTGGTGAGGGTCGTGCGGCGCATGTCGCGGACTTCGTTCGGATCGTAGCGCCGGGCGCGGTGCATGGTGACGCGGTTGTCCCACATCACGAGATCCCACGGCTTCCAGACGTGGGCATAGACGAACGGGCGCTGCGTGGCGTGTTCGGTGAGGTCGCGCAGGAAGGCGCGCGCCTCCGGCACGGGCCAGCCCTCGATGCCGCCGGCATGGGAGGCGAGATAGAGCGACAGCCGCCCGGTCGTGGGATGGCGCCGCACCAGGCGCTGGCGCACCGGTGCCCACTTCTGGCGCTCGGCCTCGGTGAATTCGTCGAAGCCCAGGATGCCGCGCGAAAAGATCTGGCTGTGGACGCAGACGAGGTCGTGGATCTCGCGGCGGGTCGCCTCGTCCAGCGCATCGTAGGCCGCGCGCATGTCGGCGAATTCGGTGTTGCCGCCGCTCGGCGGGATCTGGCGCGCCGACAGCAGGGAATACTTGGCCGGCACCTCCTTGAACGAGCTGTCGGAGTGCCAGAGCTGGTTGCCGAGGCCGAACAGGCGGCGGCGGTCGTCGCGCGCCACCACCTTGCCGTGCTTGTCGAGGTTGGAGATGTCGTTGAGGTCCATGCCGATGCGGCGGTCCTCGGGCGCGGCGATGTCGCCGGTCGCGGTCTCGAGCGGCCCGAGCTGGCGGCTGAAGGCGAGCTGGCTCTCGTCGTCGAGCTTCTGGCTGTGGAACACCAGCATACCGAAGCGGTCCATGCCGGCGTGGATGGCGGCCACCTCTTCGTCCGAGAGGCGGCGCGTGAGGTCGATGCCCGAGACGACGCCGGCGAAGAAGGCGCGGGTGGCGGGATCGATGGGTTTGATGTCGAAGGCCATGGCGTCAGTCTAGCCCGCCGGCCGTTCCTTGGGGAGGGCCGACCATTCGCGAAACAGGCGGCCATTGTCCTGGTCGAAACGCTCGTCCAGCACCCTGGAGGCGCCGATGCGCTCGACGCGGAAATTCCGGTAGTCGGCTCGCAGTTCGCACCAGGCGCCGACCAGGGTGACGTCGACATAGTAGGCCATGGCAATCGGCCAGATGGTGCGATGGGTCCGCCGCCCCTTTTCGTCGGCATAGGTGATGTGGAATTTGCGGCTTTCGCGGATGGCGGCACGCAGGTCGGCCAGGTCGACACCTTCGGCGGCGACGGCATCGCCCGCCGATACGAAAATCGGCGAACCGACCAGCGAAGCGCGCAATGCCTCGGGCAGCACCGTCGTCACTTTGGCCAGCACGCCATCGGCCGCCTCCTGCAGCTTGGGGTCGCGCAGCCGGCGCACCATGCGGGCGCCAACGGCGATCGCCTCGATCTCCTCGATGGTGAACATCAGCGGCGGCAGGTCGAAGCCCTTGCGCAGTACATAGCCGACGCCGGCCTCGCCATCGATCGGAACGCGGCGGGCTTGCAGGGTGGCAATGTCGCGGTAGATGGTGCGCGGCGTCACTTCGAGCCCGGCCGCGAGCATCGCCGCCGTCATCGGCCGGGTGGCGGCGCGCAGCCTCTGGATGATGTCGAACAGGCGATCGGAGCGGCGCATGAAGCCTGGTTCATAGGCTTTCATCACTGCTGACACAACGCTGTCAGTAGAGGGTCGGTAGGGTCCGGCACGTCCATTGGCGAGGAAAATTCAATGTCCCGACTCGAGATATCGATGCCGCACGTGCCGGCGCTGGAAAAGTTCATGGCGCTCAATTCCGTGCCGACCTCGCCTGTCGTCCGTGCCGGCGAGTGGGTCTATGTCTCGGGCCTGCCGCCGGTGAACCCCGAGACCGGCGGCTATGACATCCTGCCGATCGATGCCCAGGCGCGGCGCGTGCTCGATCACCTGAAGGCCTGCCTCGAGGCGGCGGGCTCGGCGCTCGATCGCGTGGTCAAGTGCAACATCTATTGCTCGAACCCGGCCTACTTCGCCACGATCAACGCGATCTACGCGGAGTATTTCGGCGCGCACAAGCCGGCGCGGGTGTTCCTGTGCACGGCCGGATGGTTCGGGCCGTTCGACCTCGAGATGGATTGTGTGGCACTCGCGAAATGACGATTTTGATCGGGCAATACGACTCGCCGTTCGTTCGGCGCGTGGCGGTCGCCCTCAACCATCATCAGATGGGCTTCGAACGTCGGGTTCTCTCGGTGTTCAACGATTTCGACGAAATGCTGAGGATCAATCCGCTAGGCAAGGTGCCCGTGCTTGAATTGGACGGCGGCGAGCGCCTTTTCGACAGTCGCGTCATCCTCGACCATCTGGACGAGTTGGCGGCGCCGCAGCTGCGCCTCGTCCCTGCAGCCGGGTCGGATCGGCGAGAGGTGTTGCGGATCGATGCGGTCGCGCTGGGCCTCGCCGAGAAAGTGGCGGAGCGCGCCATCGAGTTCGTGCGCAGAGCTCCCGGCAAGACCGACGTCGGGTGGGGTGACCGGCTGAAGCGGCAGATCCTGTCGGCGATGTCGTGGCTTGAGGCTCAAGCGCCATCGCCGTTCTTTCGCGGCAACCGGTTGAGCATGGCCGATATCACCGGCGCGGTCGCCTTTACCTACCTCAAGGAAAAGCAGGGAGGGCTCGTCGAGCGCGGCGCGCACCCTTTTCTGGAAGCCCACTGCGAGCGGTGCGAAGCGCTGGCGGCGTTCTCCGCTTCGCCCTATTCCGCGCGGGAAGCGAGCGACAGCGGCTGGTTTTCCGCGACTGAGGGATATCGGTGAGATGAAGGCTCCTCTGTCTCGGGTCTGGCTTGGAATGCTGCTGATCGCCGCGTCGTCTCTTGTGTTTAGTACCGCCGGGCTGTTCACCCGTCTGATCGACCTCGACGCCTGGACGATGCTGTTCTGGCGCGGCCTGTTCGGTGGGTTGTTCATCGCCGGCTTCGTGGTCTGGCGCGACGGCCGTTGCGCGTTGGCTGCCCTGCGCGCGATCGGGCGTGACGGGCTGATGGTCGCCCTGTGCTCGGCGCTGGCGACGGTGTGCTTTCTCAATGCGCTCCGCCTCACCAGCGTGGCCGATGTGCTGGTGATCGGAGCGACCGCGCCGTTCGTGACGGCGGCGATGGCCTGGGTCTTTATAGGGGAGCGCGAGGATCTGATGACATTGCTCGCAAGCTTGGTCGCAGTACTGGGAGTCGTGGTCATGGTCGGGGCGGCGCTTGCGGAGGGGCGCCTGCTGGGTAACCTGTTGGCGCTTGCCATGACCGGGTTTCTCTCGCTGATGATGGTGATCCTGCGCAAGTGCCGCGGTGTCGACATGGTGCCGGCAACCGGTCTTTCCGCCTTCCTCTGCGCCGCGATCGTGCTGCCGTTTGCAAACCCTGCGTCCGCTGAAGGCATGAACTTCGTACTGCTGGTCCTGTTTGGATCGGTCCAGTTCGGTCTCGGCCTCATCCTGCTGGCTTTGGGGGGCCGGCTTGTTTCGGCGACGCGTACCGCTCTGATCAGCATCCTCGATACGCCGCTCGCGCCTCTGTGGGTGTGGCTGGCGTTCGGCGAGGTGCCGGCGGCGGCGACCCTGGCCGGCGGTGCGATCGTGATGGTGGCGGTGCTGGGCGACATGCTGCTGACCCGCCGTCATCTCCTCTTGACTCGCGGAGTTCGCCGATAGACAGTTGAACATATATTCAAATGTCCAGACTCAAGAAACCCCTCCTGTCCGACGACCACGCCACCGCGCTGGCCGATCTGTTTCGCCTGCTGGGCGATCCCAGCCGGCTGAAGATCGTCGTGTCGTGTCTGCGCACGCCGCTTGCGGTGTCCGACATCGCCGAGAAGCTTGATCTTTCGGTGTCACTGGTCAGCCACCATCTGCGGCTGCTGAAGGGTGCGCGGCTGGTGCGGGCGGAGCGGCAGGGCAAGCAGGTCTTTTATGGCGCCGACGACGCCCATGTCAGGCGCATGGTCGAGGATATGGTCGAACATATCGGGGAGCATTGAGATGAGCGCCGGTTGCCACAGCCACGGTCATGACCACGGCGCCGCCGCCGCGGCGTCACCCGCCTACCGTCGCATCCTGTGGGTCGCATTGGCGGTCAACCTCGCGATGTTCATCGTCGAGATCGGCGCCGGCGTCGCCGCCCAGTCGGCCGCGCTGCTGGCCGATTCGCTCGACTTCCTGGGCGATGCGGCCAACTACGGCATCAGCCTGTTCGTGCTCGGCATGGCGCTGCATCTGCGCGCCCGGGCGTCGCTGGTGAAGGCGGCCAGCATGGCGGCGTTCGGGCTGTGGGTGGCCTACACGACGATCAATCATGCGCTGGCCGGCACCGTGCCCGCGGCGCCGATCATGGGCGCCGTCGGGGCGCTGGCCTTCGCCGCCAATCTCGGCGTGGCGTTCCTGCTCTACCGCTGGCGCGAAGGCGACAGCAACATGCGCTCGGTGTGGCTGTGCACGCGCAACGACGCGATCGGCAATCTCGCGGTACTGGTCGCGGCCGCCGGCGTGTTCGGCTCGGGCACCGGCTGGCCCGATTATATCGTGGCCGCCATCATGTCCGGCCTGGCGCTCACCAGCGCCGTCCAGGTGGCGCGCCATGCCGTTGTGGAATTGCGCGCGCCTCAGGCTGTCGGCAACTTGTAATCCTCGAATTGCTTGCGAAGCGCAGTCTTCAGGATCTTGCCGGTGGCGCCATGCGGGATGGCGTCGACGAACTGCACGTCGTCGGGCGTCCACCACTTGGCGATCTTGCCTTCGAGGAATTTCAGCACGTCGGCCTTGCCCACTTCGGCGTCGGGCCGGCGCACCACGATCAGTAGCGGCCGCTCGTCCCACTTGGGATGGGCGACGCCGATCACCGCGGCCTCGGCGACGCCGGGGCAGCCCATGGCGGCGTTCTCGAGGTCGATCGAGGAGATCCACTCGCCGCCCGACTTGATCACGTCCTTGGAGCGGTCGGTGATGACGACCGAGCCATCCGATTCGATCTTGCAGACGTCGCCGGTCTGGAACCAGTCGTCGGCACCGAACTGGCTCTTGCCATCGCCCTTCATGTAGCCCGAGACGATCCACGGGCCGCGCACCACCATGTTGCCCGAGACGCTGCCGTCCTGCGGCAGGTCGTGGCCGGCGTCGTCGACGATCTTCATCTCGCAGCCGAACACCGGCCGGCCCTGCTTGGCGGTGATGGCGAAGCGCTCGGCGTCGGGCAGATCACGCTCGCCCCTGTTGAAGCGCGTCGTCGTGCCAAGCGGGCTCATCTCGGTCATGCCCCAGCCCTGGATCACTTCGGCGCCGTGTTCCTTCCAGAAGCGCTCGATCATGCTGACCGGTACCGCCGAGCCGCCGATCAGCGTGCGCTTGACCGACGACATCTTGAGCTTGTTCTGGACGCAGTAGTCGAGCAGCGCGAGCCAGACCGTGGGCACGCCGGCGCTCAAGGTTACCTGCTCCTTGTCGAGCAGCTCATAGACGCTGGCGCCGTCGAGCTTGGGGCCGGGAAACACCATCTTGGCGCCGCAGATCGGGGCGGCATAGACGAGGCCCCAGGCGTTGGCGTGGAACATCGGCACCACCGGCAGGAGGGTGGTGTCGGGGTCCATCGGGATCACCGAGCCGTTCGACGCCATCATGGTGTGGATGAGCGTCGAGCGGTGCGAATAGAGCACACCCTTGGGGTTGCCGGTGGTGCCCGAGGTGTAGCAGAGCGACGAGGCGGTGCGTTCGTCGAATACGGGCCATTCGAGCGTGCCCGGCTTGTCGGCGATCAGCTCCTCGTAGCACAGCAGCTTGGGAACCTTGCTCGAGGCCGGCATGTGGGCGCGGTCGGTCATGACCACGACATGCTTCACGGTCTTGAGGTGCTCCCATACGCCTTCGACGATCGGCAGCAGGTTAAGGTCGACGAAGAGGATCTGGTCCTCGGCATGGTTGGCGATATAGGCGACATGCTCGGGCGCAAGGCGCGGGTTGAGCGTGTGCAGCACCGCGCCGATGCCGGAGATGCCGAAGTAGAGCTCGAAGTGGCGATAGCCGTTCCAGGCGATGGTGCCGACGCGGTCGCCGAGCTTGATGCCCAGCCCCTGCAGCGCCTCGGCCAGCTTCTTGGCGCGCTTCTGGGCATCGCGGTAGCCGTAGCGGTGCATCGGGCCTTCGACCGTGCGCGAGACGATCTCGACGTCGGAATGGTAAGCGGCGGCGAAGTCGATGATCTGCGAGATCAGCAGCGGGCGGTCTTGCATCAGGCCGAGCATGTCGTTTCCTCTTCGTTTCTTAGGCACGCCGCTCCAGATGGAGGGTCCGAAGCGAGGCGAGCGATTTGATGTCCGGTTCTAGACCGAGTCCCTGGCCACCGGGAAGGGACACGCAGCCGTCGCGCACGGTCAAAAGGTCGCCCAGAAGCCCCTCGCGCAGCGGATTGGGATTGGCGTCGACTTCCAGCAGGCCGGGGCCGCGCACTGCCGCCAGCAGGTGAAGCGAATGGACCAGCCCGATGGCGCCGCCCAGATAGTGCGGGCAGAAGGTCCGGCCGCCGGCCAGCGCCGCGCGCGCCACCGGCAGGCAGCCGGAATGGCCGCCCCATTTGGCGGCGTCGGGCTGGATGACGCCGAACAGGCCCGAATCGATGGCCGCCTGGAAGGTGCCGGCCCCGCGCAGGTTCTCGCCGCCGGCAAGCTGCGCCGGCGCAGCGGCGGCAATCTGCGCCCATTCGACCGCGGGCCGGTCGGCCGGCAGCGGCTCCTCGATCCAGTGCAGGCCGAATTCGGCGAACATGGGTGCCATGGTGCAGGCGGTGCGGAGATCCCAGCCCTGGTTGACGTCGACCATGAGCCGTTCGCCATCGTCCAGCGCCCGGGCAACCGGCCGCAGCGTGCCGAGATCGGTCGCCGCGCCGAACCCGACCTTTATCTTGAAGGCGCGATGGCCCGCCGCCCGCAGGCGCTCGACCGCGTCGAACGCGCCGGGTCCGGGATTGAGGCCCGAGCCATAGACGGGCACTGCCGAGTCGTCGGCGCCGCCGAGCGCCCGCCACAGCGGCAGGCCACGCTTGCGCGCGCGCAGGTCGTGGATGGCGAGATCGAGGCCGGCGGCGGCGGCCGACAGCGCCCCGGCATCGCCGCTCTGGATGCGCAGCACATGCAGGTCGCGGTCGATCGCGCTCCACAAGGCCGCGGGATCGTCGAGCGCATGGCCAAGGGCGCGCGGCGCCACGATATCGGCGAACAGCAACGCGCGATGCTCGGCGGCAGCGTTAGGGAAATTGCACCAGATCTCGCCCCAGCCGCGGGCACCGTCGGAATCTTCCGCCGTCACGAACACCGCAGCGCGTTCGGTCATGGTGCCGAACGAGGTGCGGACGGGATCCTTGATCGGCGTGCGGAATACGTGGGCTTCGACGCAGGCGAGGGTCGCGCTCATCCGGCCGCGCGCCGATCGGGGTCGGCCAGGAGATCGTAGGTCCTCTGCTGATACTGGATCATGTAGTCGGTGTACCACGTTGTCGGATACTTGGGGGGATTGTCGGGGCCGACGGTGGTCGGCACGGCGGCGATCGGCCAGTCGATGGTGCTGTCGCAGAAGAAGGCCAGCGCATAGCGTTCGCCACCACTTCTGTTGATGGCGCGATGCGGCGTGGCGAGAAAGAAATCATTGGTCCAGCGCTGCAGCAGTTGCCCGCCGTTTACGACATAGGCATCGGGAATCGCCGGGGCGTCGATCCATCGGCCGCTTTGCGTGCGGATCGACAGGCCTGGGATTTCATTCGGCGCGAGCAGTGTCAGGAAACTCGTGTCGGTGTGCGGGGCGATGCCGAACTCGTCGTCAATCGACGGGTCCTGCTGGGGGTAATGCGTCATGCGGAGCTTGTACTGCGGCTCGGCGAAGGGAATGTCGAAGTAGCCGGCCGGCAGGCCGAGGGCGAGAGCGTAGAGCGGCACGAGCTTCTGGACCAGCCGCTCCATGGTGTCGCAATAGGCGACGACGGTTTTGCGAAAGCCCGGAAGATTGGCGGGCCAGCGGTTGGCGCTGCGGAAACGCCGGTCGACCACGACGTCGGGATGATCGGCCGGCAGGTCGCGCGCCACGAACAGCGCCTCGTTGAAGTTGGGGCGCGTGACCGCCTGCACCGTCGACGTGCGCAGCGTGTCGCCGCGCATTGGCAGGTAGCCGACATTGTGCCTGTCGATGCGGATGTCCATCTTCCGGTCGAGCGGCTGGGCATGGAAGCGGGCGGCCTGATCGAAAACGCCGCGGCTTTGCGACGCCGGCACGCCGTGATTGACGATGAAATAGAAGCCGATCTCGGTGAGCGCAAATCGCAGCTCGGCCGCGCTGCGCGCCATCGCGCCGGTCTCTCCCGCGAGATAGGGCCCGAGGTCGATGACGGGGATCGTTTCGACGTCGCTCATTCGGCCGCTTGCCGATCGGTGTTGAGCACGTCGTAATTTCTCTTCAGGTACCAGGTCATGTAGTCGGTGTACCAGGCCGTCGGATATTTCGGCGGCCTGTCGGGGCCGACGGTGGTCGGCACCGCCGCGATTGGCCAGTCGATGCCGCTGTCGCAGAAGAAGGGCAGCGCATAGCGTTCGCCGCCGCTTTTGTTGATGGCGCGGTGCGGCGTCGCCAGGAAGAGATCGTTGGTGTAGCGCTGCAGCATCTGCCCGCCGTTCACCACATAGGCGTTGTCGATCGCCGGGGCGTCGATCCAGTTGCCGCTCTGGGTACGGATCGACAGGCCGGGCACCTCGTTGGGCGCCAGCAGGGTGAGGAAGCTGGTGTCGGTGTGCGGCGCCAGGCCGAACTCGTCGGCTATGGGCCCTTCCTGCGGCGGGTAATGCGACATGCGCATGGAAAACATCGGCTCGGAAAAGGCCGTGTCGAAATAATTTGCCGGCAGGTCGAGCGCACGGGCGTAGAGACGCACCAGCTTCTGCACCAGCCGCTCCATTTCGTTGCAGTAGTCGACCACGATGTCGCGGAAGCCCGGCAGGTCGGGCCAGCGGTTCAGTCCGCGGAAGCGGCGGCCCGACAGCACATCGGGATGGTCCGGCGCCATCTCCCGTTTCACGAAGAAGGCCTCGTTGAGATTGGGCTTGGTGGCGGTCTGCACCGTCGAGGTGCGCAGCGTGTTGCCGCGCATCGGCATGTAGCCGGTATTGTTCTGGTCGAGCTTCAGCGCCTGCTTCTTCTCAAGCGGCTGGTCGTGAAAGCCTCGCGCTGCCGCGAACATCGCGGCGATCTTTTCCGGCGCGATGCCGTGGTTGACGATGAAGTAGAAGCCGATCTCGGTGAGAGCGAACCGAAGCTCTCCGGCGGTGCGGTCGATCGCGCCCGGCTCGCCCGCGAGGTAGGGTCCGAGGTCGATGACGGGGATCGTCTCTGTCGGCATGGCTTCCTCCCGCATTTGTCGCTATTGGCGCCGGAATCGACGATACTGCCGGCCGAGGGGCGCGGTCCACCGCCCCGGGGAGCCGGCCGCCGCATGAGCGATCACTATGTCCTGCACGTACAGTCGAGCCTGACGCTGGCTCATGCCGAGCGGATGATCGATGGGGCGTTGCAGGCGGCGCGCGCCGCGGATTTGCTACCGCTTACGGTCGCGGTGCTCGATTCGGGCGGTCACCTCGTGGCATTCAAGCGTGAGGACGGCTGCGGCGTGCTGCGCTTCGACATCGCGCTCGGCAAGGCATGGGGCGCGTTGGGCATGGGTGTTTCCAGCCGCACCATCCGCGACCGGCTCGGCAACCGGCCGGCCTTCCAGGGTGCCCTCGCAGCCGCGTCCGATGGACGCTTCGTGCCGGTGCCGGGCGGCGTGCTGGCGCTCGATGCGGCGCGCCAGGCGATCGGGGCGATCGGCATCAGCGGCGATGCCTCCGACCGCGACGAATATGCCGCCATCATGGGCGTGCGCGCGGCAGGCCTCGCCCCGCATCCAGACGAGCCCGCCGAGAACTGGCGCTCGGCCGGACTTTGAATTCGTGGCGAGGCCCGAGGTGCATCGTCATCGCGCCAGCGGCGGAAATCGGAAGAGAGCGCCATGATCCCGGGTCTCCTCGCATTGAGCGTCGCGGCGCTCTTCACCGGTGCGGCCGCCTACATCAACATCGTCGAACAGCCGGCGCGG
>ERZ890510.646-NODE-646-length-26495-cov-7.972277_pt1 | contig 26495 bp, 29 predicted proteins | sample MGYA00521265_ERZ890510 | MGnify/ENA primary metagenome ERZ890510 (study PRJEB32303, sample SAMEA104408624) | aquatic metagenome | biome: Brackish water; feature: Chemocline; material: water | place: Baltic Sea | collected 2014-10-26T21:54:00 | depth 110 m ... | reverse complement strand
ACACGTTGAGGTCAGAGCTACCTAGTTTTCGGTATTGCATGGGGACTCCTGGTGGAGGGTTGTGGAAGCGTTGGATGGTGCGCCATTCTTACGCCGTACGGGGAAACCTGGCAAGGGATGGCTGCATGCCGAGGGGGCGGTCGATATAGAATCGGGCCTGTGTGGCCAATTGTGTGGTCAATAAGGCAGCGAGCGGAGCGTGTATGACCGATGCCTCGATGTTTGTATGGATCAGCGGGACTCTCGCGAGTCCGGTGATCGCGTTCTTGTTCGCAGATCGCTATGCGAGGGGTGGTGCATTCCTGTTGGGTTTGCTGATAGCGACGGCCAGCTTCGGGTTGGCGATGTTGCTGAGCACCGGCGCATGCGAGGGCTCGCGATGCCCATCGTCCGCGAACGTGCTGGTGCTGAACTTCTCATGGGTCGCCGCAGTAGCCAGCGCCAGCGTGCAAGGAGTGGCGCTCTACCGAATGCGGCGGGCGAGGCTGAGGCGCGTGGTGTTGGGTGTGACGCTGTTGCTGGCCGTGCCGATGTTCATTCCCGCCATCTTGGTGGTCCGCGTTGTCTTGATACTCATCTGGTGGGGCGTGCTTGGCTGGCTGGTCGTCAAAGATCCGCCGCTACGCCTGGATGAGGTCACGCGTTCCGGCTAGCCGTAGGGGTTTGCGGCTCTCGTTGCACACGAGGCGCCTGGCGCGAGCGGGATGCGCAAGACAAGGTCTTTCTTTCGTCTTAGAATATATCTATGCAAGAGATTGCTCTGACCATCATGTTCGGCGGGCTGACGCTGAGCCCCCTACTCGCTTTCATGTTCAGCGGTGGCTACCGCGTTGAGGGCGGAGCAGTGCTCGCGCTGGCGATCGCGACGGGGTCAGTCGCCGTTGCCGCGTTCATGCTTGCCTTCTCCTGCCACGATTCGTGGTCCACGGGTAGGGTCGTTTGCTTCACAACTGCCCAAAAGCTGTTCTTTGTCAGCGGTAGCGTAGCGGGCATGTTGAACACGGGGGTCATGATCGCGGTGCTCAAGGGCCACGGACGTAGCCGTAAGCAACGCGTGTTGCTCTCGATAGCAGCAGTGCTGACCGTGCCTACGTTCATGCCCGCGATCTTGTCGATCGGTGCGTTGCTGATCCTCGCCTGGTGGGTGGCGCTTGGCTGGCTGATCATCGCGAACCCACCGTTACGCGACGATCAAGTTGATCCCGCTGGCTAGCCTTCTAGGCTGACGTGGAGCGCGACACGGTCTACGTTGCCGATGACCCGCATGGTGTGGCCAGGGCCGTCGATGTCTTCGAAAAGGACGACATCACCAGCGTTGATCGTTCGCGTCTCGCCGTCAGAGACGCTGACTTCGGCTGTGCCGGAGACCATGGTGACGAGGCGTCGGCTGGGCGCGGGATGCCAGTCTGCGAAGAATCCTGGTGGTTGGATGGCGAACATGGTGATGCCCGCTTGGCGGGTGTCGGTGCGGACGTAGGCGCCGCTCGGAGTGGGGGTTGTGGCCCATTCGATGTCTTCGAAGTGCGTTTGGCCGTCAGTACCGTGGTGGACGCGGATGATCTTCATGATGGATTCTCCTGTGCCAGAGCGTCGGCACTGTTTGCGGCGAGCGCTAGCATAGCCGACGTTTCTACCATCCCCATGCCCCCGGCAGAGGAGAGCCTCTGCACTCCCTCGTGCAGGAAGGAACCTTGGTGGTGGCGATCAGGCGGTTCGGGGTGGGGCGCCTTGGCGCTTACGGAGTTCGGCCCAGACGTCGTCGGGCGTGAGGCTCGCGTCGGCTAGGAGGACGAGGGTGTGGTACATGAGGTCAGCGATCTCGCCGGGGAGGTGCTCTTTGTCGTTGGTGGCAGCGGCGAGGGCGGTTTCCACGCCTTCTTCGCCGACCTTCTGGGCGATGCGAGTCGTGCCAGCTTGGAACAGCGTGGTTGTGTAACTACCTTCAGGCATGTCCTGCTGGCGCTGCTTGACGGTGTGGAACAGCTCGTCGAGGACACCTGCTCCGCTGTTGGCAGTGTCGTAGCCGGACGCGACACTCGCGAGGGGCGTGAAGAAGCAAGTCTCGGCGCCGGTGTGGCACGCAGGGCCGTCGGGCTTCACCTGGAAGAGGAGAGCGTCGCCATCGCAGTCGACCTGGGCTGACTGGACGTGGAGGAAGCTGCCGGAGGTGTCGCCCTTGTGCCAGAGTTCCTGGCGGGAGCGGCTGTAGAAGACCATCTCGCCGGTGTCGATCGTGCGCTGGATAGACTCGGGGCTCATGTACGCGACCATGAGGACTTTGCCGGAGTCGGCGTCCTGGCAGATGGCCGTCACCAACCCCTGGGCGTTCAGTTTGACCTGTGGGGCCCCAGTTGTACTCATAGTCTCGTCCTTTGCTTAGTCGAGCGTGTCGAGGAGTGCGGGTAGCTCCGTGAGCGCGTTGATCTCGTGATCTGGCTCGATGAGCTTGGCGGCGTCCGGCGGTGGGGTGCGACCGGGTGTGTTCTGGTCTCGCCTGATGAGAACCGTCTGCATGCCTACGAGTTTGGCCCCGTGGGCATCGTCGTAGGCCGAGTCGCCGACGTAGAGCACGTCCTCTGCTGCCACGCCTGCCGCTTTACATAATGCGTGGAACGCTCGCGGGTCCGGCTTGTACGCTTTCGCTGCCTCGGATGATATCACCGGCCTAAAGCTGGAACTCCACCCGTTGAATTCCATGGAGCCGAACAGGAAGTGATCGTCTGCGTTGGACATGACGGCCATGGGGATCCGGCCTCGAAGCGCGTCGAGCGCTGCGTCGGTGTCGGCGAAGGCTTTGCGACGGCAATGGTCGTCGAGGCAGCGGGTCGCAGCGGCTTCAGGGTCGCCAGCCAGGTTGAGCGCCTCGAACGTTTCCGCGAAGGCGTCGCGCCATGCTTGCCAGTACGTGCGGAACGGCGCGCTCTCTGCGGGATTGACCATGTTGGTGCGCGTCTTGCGGAAGTTCTGCTCTCGCTGGCTCCACTGGGCGTGGAGTTCGGGCCCAGGGATGTCGAGGCCTTGCGTCTCAGCGATGGACGTGAGGGTAACGATCCATTCGTCCACTTCATTGCGAACGAGGGTGCCGAAGAAATCAAAAGCGACGAGACTGGGGCGATTCATGGTTAGTCGTGAGCCTCGCGCATGAGTAGGTTCTTCTTGGCGAGTTCCTGCTTGGTCTCTGCGATGGAGAACTGGCCGAAGTGAAAGATCGACGCCGCCAGTGCCGCGTCAGCGTGGCCGCCGTTGGCGCCCGAATCCAGGGCTTCCGCCAAATGGGCCGGTGAGCCCGCGCCGCCAGAGGCGATCACGGGGATAGAAACCGCATCTGATATCGCGCGGGTAAGCTCCAGGTCATAGCCGTCCTTGTGGCCATCGGCGTCCATGCTCGTGAGCAGCACTTCGCCTGCGCCAAGATCGGCCATGTGCCGCGCCCACTTGAGGGCGTCGATCCCGGTAGGGGTGCGCCCGCCGTGGACGAACACCTCCCAGATGGAGTCAGGGCCGATCGCGAGTTCGCCTTTGCCAGGGTGGCCGTCGGGCAGGAAGTCAGGGGCAACGACAGGGCCATCCGGCTGGATGCGGCGCGCATCGATAGCGATCACCATGCACTGGCTGCCGAAGGCGTCGGCCGCGTCGGCGAAGGCGCTGGGCGTCATGACTGCGGCGGTGTTCATGGACACCTTGTCGGCGCCAGCGTTCAGCAACTTGCGGACATCTGCCGCAGTTCGCACTCCGCCGCCGACGGTGAGGGGGATGAACACTTCCTCGGAGACGCGTTTGACCACATCGATCATCGTCTCTCGGTCGTCGGAGCTGGCGGTGATGTCCAGAAAGACGAGCTCATCGGCGCCCTCGCGGTCGTAGAAGGCGGCCATCTCCACGGGATCACCAGCGTCTCGCAGATTGACGAACGACACGCCCTTGACCACACGGCCAGCGCTGACGTCGAGGCAGGGGATGATCCGCTTCGTGAGCATGGCCCAAATTGTAACGCCCAAGTCGTAACGGCTGTGGACTAGGCGGCGATGGTGTGGCCGAGGCGCTTGATTTTGGGCCAGAGGTACGCCATAAAAGCGACTGCCGCGATGGCACCGGCGATGTCGGCCACGACGTCCACTGCCTCTGCCGAGCGCTCGGGGATGCCGGCCTGCACCCACTCCATCGCGATGCCGTAGACGCCCGCAATGATGACGGGCATGGCGAAGTGAAGCGATACGTTGATGGGCTTGCACAGCTTGATCGGCAGCAAGAACAGCATGACGAGCCATCCGAAGATGGCATAAACGCCGAAGTGGGCGAACAGATCGGCCCTGGGAAGGAACGACAGGAAACCGCCGTCGGCGCCAGCGCCTGGCGGTACGGGCTCAGATGACACCCAGAAGATGAACCACGCCCAGCCCATCGGCAGAGCGAACCTGAACAGAATGCGGAACAAGCGCAGGCTAGCGGCCACTCTTAGACAGCTCCAAACGGTTGCCGGACGGGTCGTTCACGTAGATCGAGTAGCCACCGCCTTCGCGCTCGGAGTGAACGCGGATGTGGTCGACAGTGACGCCCTTGGCCTCGATCTCACGCTTGAGTTCTTCGGGATCATCCGGGCCATCGATACCCACGGTGTGATGGGGGACGTTAGGCCTATCGCCTTCGGACGCGTCGAATAGGCCGATGCTGAAGCCACCTAGGTCGAGGCGTGCGACGTCGACACCCTGAACCTGGTGCTCTTGCTTCACTTGTGCACCGAGCACGTCACGGTAGAACGCGACAGATTCTGCGAGATTGCTGGCGTTCAGGTTCCACGAGCGTACGGTGGTGATCTTCATGAGCGTGCCTTCCTACGTGTTAGGGAGAAGTTTAGCTGGTACGTGAGGGGCTTGGGCAAGGCTGGTTGCTGCCGTGCCAGAAGGAGAATCGCGGACTGTGCATCTATGACTGACGTTCAGTCATCATAATGGTTGGAGTTCACCCAATAACGCGATTGAGAGGTCATGACGATGAGCATTGCGGACGAAGTGCGGAACAAGTCGGCGCTGGTGACAGGGGCGAATTCGGGCATCGGGTTCGAAGCCGCCGCACAACTCGCTGAGGCGGGCTGGGGCAAGGTGATCCTCGCGTGCCGAACGGAGGAGAAGGGGCGGGAAGCCAGGGGCCTGTTGGTGTCACGTACCGGGAATGATCCTTTTAGTGTGCTTGCGGTGGACACGTCAGAAGTAGCCACCGTCAACGCCGCCATGGACCGGTTGCGCGACGACGGCGTGGTTGTTGATCTGCTTCTCCTCAACGCAGGAGCGACGGCCGCCCAGGCGCAATTCAATTCCGATGGGGTCGAGATCACGTGGGCATCGACGTTGGTTGGCCATCACGTGATGGCCATGCGGATGCTCGGCGACGGGTTGCTCAGCGCGACCGCTCACATCGTGATCGCGGGATCTGAGGGTGCCCGTGGCACCGTCCCTGGGATGAAGGTTCACGATTTCGTGAATGTCGCAAACGAGAGGTTCGCCGGGGATCGCGTCGCCGCAGTGGAAGCGCTCGCTCGCATCCAGGGGCCGGATCAATATAAGTCCACGAACGAATACGTCTCCTCGAAGGTCGTAGTTGCCTGGTGGGCGGCGGCGATGTCGCGCAGGTTGCCAGCGGGTATGACGGTGAACGCGGTATCCCCTGGCTCCGTGCCAGCGAGCAACTTTGGGCGCGATCTGTCCTGGGCGACCAGGCGGCTGATGATGCCAATGATGAAGATCGTGGGCCCCTTCATGGGCATGGCGGGCTCGATCGAGGCTGGCGCGCGACGCTACGTTGTGGCGGCGGATCTGGGCACCGAGGACACGGGCAAGTTCTACGCTACTGCGCATCGCAAGAAGCTGGTCGGCCCCACCAGCGCGCAGACCTGGCCTGAGTACTTTACCGATGAGGCTAGCCAGGAGGCCGGTTTCGCCGCAGTCGTGAACCTTACGAAGACTCCGTTCCCTGCTCTGGTCGCCGCAACAGTCGCCTGAACTGGCCATCGGCGAGCGTGCTGCCGTCGCAGATGGCGGCACGCTTGCCTAGATGACGCTTCGTGAGGCAGTCCCCGCTAGTTGCGAACGTCCTGCAGGAAAAGATCCGTTGGGATATCGGTGCCAAGGCCACGTGCGAGAGCAAGGTCGTAGACCAGCTTGCCAACTACGACGAACGACATGCCTGCAGAGCCGCCGCCACCGCCAAGCCCAGTAGACGAGGTGATCTCTTCGTCGTTGAGGCGGCCCTGGGCCGTCCCCTGGATGAGGTCCGCCATGGGCACGGTCCTCGTCTTGCGTGGTGCGCCTCCTCCACCGGCCGGTCGTGGGGGCAGCTCGCCATAGCGGCTACCGGATATCTCGACGAGGTGTGCGAGGTCGCTGTCGCTAGCGGCTGCATAGATGGCTGCCGCTCCACTACGGCCCAATGAAACATCGGGTGGCGCGCCATGGAAGATTCGGCTTTCCGCAGACGATGGAACCACGTCAAACATCTTCGGCACCTCGCGATCCCACTCGCCAGAGACCACCGTTATGTGTACACCGGGCTTGACCATCTCCGGGAACAAGATCGGTTTCATTGAATTCGTGTTGCAGGAGATGATGTCCGCTCCGTCGACCGCCTCTTCTGGGGTGTCGACCGCGACGACCGCGATCCCCAACTTCTGGCTCATCTCCGTGGCGAAAAGCTCGCGGTTGGCCTTGGTGGGGCTGTACACGTTGCAGCGCTCGATCGGTCGGACAGTGGCGAACGCTTCCAGGTGACTTCTCGCCTGGCCCCCGGACCCCAGCATGCCGACAACCTTGGAGTTTTCACGCGCGAGGTACTTCACCCCAAGAGCGTTCTTCGCCCCCACGCGAGCTTGCTGCAAGTTGCCGTCTTGAATGATGGCGAGCGGCGAGCCGTTACTGGTGTCGAACAGCATCACGAGCCCGCAGTACAGGCCGATCTTGCCTGCGTATTTCTCCTCAACGAGGCTGTCACCTGATTGCTCGTAGTAGATGACATCAGACTTGAGGCGTATCGCCTGGGTTTGGAGCGATTTACTGGCTGCTTCCACGGTTCCCCAGCGGTAGTAATGCTCAGGTGACGGCGTGGGGACGATCGTGTCGAAGCGCGGCCGGGCCGCAAGTTCGCCGAGAGCGAGCTCCACTTCCCCTTCCTCGTGCACGCGCACGCAATCGGCCATCGTTAGCACTTGCAGGACATCGGCATTGTTGAGAAACAACATCCTAGGCTCCAATCAAAACGGCCATCGCCGTATAAGTAGTTCAGCTCCGTCAGCAGCGGCAGTATAGGCTCGGCAGGCGCGGTGCCGGAGAGTTCGATTTGTGGCGACGAGCTTGGCGGGTGGTCGAGCCAACTGATGAGGCCACCGACATCGCCGGTGATGCGTTAGTGGCCCACCGTGGCCAGCGCTGATCCCCCCGCGCTCATCGGCAAGGATATGTCGCCTCACTGACGGTATTTCAAGCGCCCTAACCCCTCACTACCCGACCCGCCAAGCCATTCCTTATGACCCGCGCCCTGCGCCATACTTTTCCCATGGAAAGCCCCGATGTCCAACAGGTTCGTTCGCTTGTCCAGCGCATGGCCAAGACCAACCTCAAGCAAGGCCACGACCACTCGCTGAACTTCGATTACTCCTACCTCTGCCCCTCGCCTCACGAGTACAAGTGGCAGTGGTTCTGGGACTCCTGCTTCCACTCCATCGCCCTTGCCCACATCGACCCTGACCAAGCCGTACGCGAGCTCGAAACCCTCGTCGCCACCCAACGTGACGACGGCTTCATCGGGCACATGCATTTCTGGGGCGTCAAGCTTGGTGGCTTCTTCCGCCCCTGGGCCTTCGGCCAAGCTCCTCCAGGCGAACGCTTGCGTAGCTCCGGCCTCATCCAGCCTCCCGTCCTCGCCCAAGCCGTCGAGCGTGTCGCCCAGATAGTCGGCGATGCCGCGATCCCACCGCGTTTCATGGAAGCCCTCGACCTTTACCACGCTTGGCTCGCCCAGAATCGCGTCCCGGACGACGATGGCCTCATAGTCATCGTCTCTCCCTACGAATCGGGGACTGACCAGTCCCCTGCTTTCGATGAAGCCCTCGGGTTCAAGAGTCCCCCAGGTCGCTGGAGGGCAGGGTTCAAGAATCGGCGTATCGATGCCAGGAACTGGCTCGCCGGCTACAACAGCGGCAAGATGCTCAGTAAGCATCGCTTCTACGTCAAAGAGGCGCTCGTCAACGGCCTTTACGCCGACTCCCTGGCCACCATGGCCCGCATGCACCGCGCCCACGGCAACAACCAATCATCCGCCGCCTACGACGCCATGGCGGGAAAAGTCACGTCGTCCATGCTTGAAAAGATGCTCGACCGCGCCAACGGTGGCTTCATGAGTCTCGTCGGCACTGAAGAACGTCGCGTGCTGCCCCTCACCGTCGGCGCACTTGTTCCCCTCGTCATGCCCAACATCCCCCAAGACATCGTCGACGAGATCGTGGACAGGCACATCCTGCGTCGTGACAAGTTCTGGCTGCGCTACCCGCTGCCCTCGGTCGCCGCCACTGAAAGCACCTTCAACGCCCACGAAGACAAACTTATCTGGCGTGGCCCCACCTGGATCAACACCAACTGGCTCGTCTGGCGGGGCATGCGCGCCCACGGTCATAGCGAGACCGCCGAGCACCTCGCTACTCGCACGGTCGAACTTGTCGCCAAGCAAGGCCTGTACGAGTACTACAACCCGCTCAGCGGGCAGGGCATGGGTGCCCGGTCATTCGGCTGGTCGGCCCTGGCCCTCGACATGGCCCTCGCGTAGATACACGCCCGATAGGCGCGCATCCGTTGGAATGTGCGTCGGGTTGCTCTAGGGCTGGACTATCGGGACTATTGGGGTGGCGTCAACGAAGCCCGGGAAGCGTCGATCGATCGATCAATCGCTTCCTTCACCTGATCCATGAATACCTTGTTCCGGGAAGCGAGCACGAACACCGGCCCCTTCGACGTGTTCAGCCGCAGCCCGTATTTCGGCTTCCGCCGTGAGAAGTACATGGAACCGCCCATGAAAGCGGCTGCGCCCATCAACATCGTCTGGAACCCGTCGGATGCGTATCCGAAAATCAGGATCGCCGTGCCGACGATCATCATCGAGATTCCCGGCCACCTGCGCCGGTTCTCGGTCTCGATGCTCGCCGATGACACATTCCGCGTGCCGTATCGCTTTTCGCCGAACGCCATCTCGGACGTCCCTATCCGGATACCGTTGGAGTCAGAGTAAAAGATGCGGTCTGTTGTCATGGTCGGGATAGCTTACTTCGCCAGCAGCGCGTACTCCAGGCTGTCGGTCAGCGCTTGCCACGAAGCTTCGATGATGTTCGCCGACGCACCCACCGTGTTCCAGTAGTGCTCGCCGTCCGTGGACTCCACCAGCACCCGCACCACAGCACCCGTTCCATCGGGCCCTTGCTCCACGACGCGCACCTTGTAGTCGGTCAGCTGCACGTTCGCCACCGCCGGGTACGCCTGAATCAGGCCCTTGCGTAGCGCGGCGTCTATCGCGTTGACGGGCCCGTTACCCTCAGCCACCGTATGCATCAACTCGCCATTCACCCGTACCTTCACCATCGCCTCGCACAACGTCTCATCGCCGTTGTCTTGCGAGCTGTTTTGGCGGCGACGTTTCTCCATCACCACCATGTAATCAACCAACTCGAACGGGCGAGAGTAGCCAGGGAGCGTCCGCCGAACCAACAGTCGGAACGACGCCTCCGCGCCCTCGTACTGGAACCCGTGCGCCTCTTGATCCTTCAGCAGCTTCAGCAAGTCGCCCAAGCTTTCCTTCGGCACATCTGCCGTCAGCCCCGCCTCTTCCAGCTTGATCACGATGTTCGCGCGACCTGCCAATTCTGAAACCACCACGCGCTTCGCATTACCCACGAGCCCTGGCTCGATGTGCTGGTAGGCCATATCCATCTTCGCCGTCGCCGAAGCGTGCAGCCCGCCCTTGTGCGCGAACGCGCTGTCCCCCACGTATGGCTGGTATCGGCTTCGTGGCATGTTCGCCAGTTCCGCCACGAACCGGTGCACCTCCGTCAGATGCCCCAACTGCTCGTCGGTCACCACGTCCATGCCCAACTTCAGTTTCAGGTTCGCGATCACCGAAACGAGATTCGCATTGCCGCAACGCTCGCCGTAACCGTTGATCGTTCCCTGTACCTGCGTCGCGCCCGCTTGCACGGCCGCGATGCTGTTCGCAACGGCGACATCGGCGTCGTTGTGGCAGTGGATACCGATGCCACCCTCCACTGCGCCACGCACCGCGCTCACCACGGAGAACACATCCACGGGCATCGTGCCGCCGTTCGTGTCGCACAGCACCACCTGCTCCGCGCCAGCCTCAGACGCGGTCTTCACGCATGCCATCGAGTATTCCTGGTTCGCCGCGTAGCCGTCGAAGAAGTGCTCAGCGTCGAAGATCACGCGTAGCCCCTTCGACCGTAGGTACTCGATCGAGTCCCGGATCATCGCCAGATTCTCTTCCAGCGATGTCTCCAGCACCTTGGTTACCTGCTCATCCGACGTCTTGCCCACGAGCGTCACCACGGGCGCACCGCAGTCCAGCAGCGCCTGCAGGTTCGGGTCGTTCTCGGGGCGCGTATTCGCGCGCCTCGTCGAACCGAACGCGACGATTTTCGCATTCGTCAGCTTCAGATCCTTCGCGCGCCGGAAGAACTCCTCGTCCTTCGGGTTGGAGCCTGGCCAGCCGCCCTCGATGAAGTGCACGCCCAACTGGTCCAATCGCTCTGCGATGTTCAGCTTGTCCTCCACCGACAGGCTGATGCCCTCCATCTGGGTGCCATCGCGCAGCGTCGTGTCGTATAGCGTAAATTCACTCATCGTGCCCTCTTTTCGACCAACAGCCCGCATTCAGCGGCGAAAAATGACCAACAAAAAACCCGTCCCCAGAAAGGGACGGGTTACGAATTACCCGCGGTACCACCCTCGTTCCCTCCGTGTGACTGGAGAGCACTTTGTAGAGCGCCAACACGCTCTCGCCACTGGTAACGGGCGGCAACCCGGTCAGGTCTACTCCCCCAGTGCTCGCGAAAAACGCTTACGAAAGGGGTTTCGGCTGACGGCTCAGGAGGGATCTTCAACTAGGGCCGACGTACCGGACTCACACCAACTCCGGTTCGCTGTTCGTCGGGAAACCTGCCTACTCGTCTCCATCACAGCCGTTACCAAAACGCTAGCACCAGTGACGATTTCCGTCAACGGTGGAAGCCCTCAAACAACTGCCCGGCAAGCTGTCTTGCTGGCAAGCTGGATTACAGGCCACGACGCTTCAGAAGCGTCCACCAGGCCGCCCCGACAATCATCAGCGCTATGCCCGCGCCCATGACCGCATAGTTCAGTGCGTCGCCCGTACCCAGGCCGATTATCCCCACTATCTCGATGACGGCCCCGAGCCCAAACACGACTCCTGCAAGCTCTTGGCGCTCCAGCATGTGACACCTCACCTTCGTGACTGTCCCTACTATCGCCTACTGTCGCCGCACCATATCACCAGCGTGTGATGTGCGCGCTTGAGCCCGTGAGTCTCTTGTGAAGTGCCCGTTGCCGGGAAGCCCTAGAGCGTGATCAGCGAGAACACGTCCTGGCCGCCCAGCGCCTTCCGGCCGTCCAGCGCCGCCAATTCGATCAGCACCGCGACCCCCGCCACCGTCGCACCCGACTGCTGTACGAGATCGATCGTCGCAGCCATCGTCCCGCCCGTCGCCAGGACATCGTCGATCAGCAGCACACGGTGGTGGGCGAGCAACCCGTCGCGGTGCATCTCGATCTCCGCCTCGCCGTACTCCAGCGCGTACTCCGCCTTATACGTCTCGAATGGCAGCTTGCCTACCTTACGCACCGGCACGAACCCGGCGCCAAGCTCCACTGCCAGGGGGCAGCCCAGCATGTAGCCTCGCGCCTCGATCGCCGCCACCTGATCGATCCCCGCGTCGCGGAACGGCTCGGCCAGCGCCTGGATAGCCGCTCTATACGCTTCAGCATCACCCAACAGAGGTGTGATGTCGCGGAACATGATCCCGGCTTGCGGGAAATCGGGGATATCTCTGATAAGGGAGCGGTAATTGATAGCCATCAACGAACCTCACTTTTGGGTATGCGATACGCTCTCATCCTAACGCGCCCGACATCCGAGGCCCCACACCATGATCAAGCGAGACTACGACGGTCCACTTCAGGGCCCCATGCGCCAGCTCCAGCAGCGCATCGTCACCTGTCGCGCTTGCCCACGCCTCGTCGAGTTTCGTGAGCGCAAGGCAACCGACGAACGTCGCGCTAGTTTCAGGGAGTGGGACTACTGGGGTGCCCCTGTTCCCAGCCACGGTGACCCCAACGCTCGATTGCTCCTCGTTGGCCTCGCTCCTGCTTCCCACGGTGCCAACCGCACGGGACGCATGTTCACTGGCGACCCCACCGCTGCCTTCCTGGTCAAAGCTCTTCATCGAGCAGGCTTTGCCTCCCAACCAACCTCCCTCAGTCGCGACGATGGCCTCATCCTGAACGACGCCTTCGAGATCGCCGTGGTTCGCTGCGCGCCGCCCAACGACAAAGCGACCGCCGCCGAGCAGCACACCTGCCGCCCGTACATATTCCAGGAGATCGACCTCCTGCCCAACCTCAAAGTAGCCCTCGCGTTCGGACGCGTCGCTTTCGACAACTTCATTCGCGCCATGCGAGAGCGCACCGGCTTGCCGCTTCGCCACCAGTTCAAGCACGGCGCACGCTATGACCTTGGCGAGGGCCAGCCGACCTTGTTCGCCACCTATCACCCCAGCCCCCGTAACACCAACACCGGGCGCCTCACCGCACCCCAATTCAACGCCGTCTTCGACTCCGTGGCCGCCTTCTTGGATGCGACAAGCTGAGTGGCTTGGTTGGGGACTTGGGGGATAACCACCAACGAAGGCACGAGTTTCCCCCGTGTTCCGGGTAGACACCCCAGCGTGACAATCGCAATGGGACACCCACGCCACGTCGTAGCTGACGCGGAGGCGTGCCCCTGCGGATTTGATTGATCTGGCGTTGGACATGGCGAATCAAGACCCTCGACTACAACTAGCCGCCGAACTGGCGGCCCTTCGTCTTCGTGTCCGGGAACTCGAATCCCGTGGCACGTCCAAGCGCGGGCCCGCGGAGCGCGTGCTCGAGTCATCAGCCGACGGTGCTCTGGGCGTCGACGCGGAAGGGCGCATCTCGTTCTTCAACAGCGTCGCCACCGAGTTGACCGGTTGGCCGCTCGACGATGCGTTAGGCCGTCCCGTGAGCGAGGTACTACCCGTCGCCCGCCAAGACGCATCCCACCCCATCAACAGCGTGCTCACGGGTGGCGCCACCGAGCACCACGAGCGATTCGATGTAGTCGGCCGTAATGGCACGCCCACGTCATTCACCTTGAACGCTGCTCCGCTGCTCGTCAGAGGAGAAGTCGTCGGAGCCATCGCTTCATTCAATCGCGTTGATGCACCCAGGACGATCGCGCCCATGGAGTTCACCCACGCTCAGTTCGACGCGCTTCTGGAAGTGGCCGCTGCGGACGAGCTCGACGACGCATCCTTCGAGACGGTTTGCGAGACGCTACTTGAGTCACTCGTCGTCGCCTCCGAGTCCGATCGCATCGTGCTCCTGGTCACGGAACCCCTGGACGGTCGTGCTGGCAACTTAGTCGTCGAAGCGCCTGCGGGATCGCTCCCGCCTGGCCCCGACCACCCTCTGGGAGGAGCAAAGCCGCGCGACGAGAAGATGCGCATGGGCACCGCCACGGGTGTGCCCCAATTGGGTCAACCCGGCGTTGGCGCCCTTGTTGCAGTACCTCTCCAAGTTAACGGGCGCGTCGTCGGCATGCTATCTGCCGTGGCTGCGACCGCCGACCACTACGACCGCTCTCGCGTTCGCATGGTCACCGCCGCCGCAGATCGGCTCGTTATGGCGTTCGAGCGCCGCGACTGGGTGGAAGAATCTGGGCGCCTCACCGTTGCGAGCGAAACCATGTTCTCCATCTCACGCATCATGGCCAGCCAAGGCGGCTTCGATGAAAAAGCCGCCGCGCTCCTACGACTAGCGACGCGCACCATGGCGGGCAGCGGTGCAGCGCTTGTGGGCGCCGAACGAACCGGGGGGCCCGTGCGCTGGCTCGCCGGTGGATCGGATACTGGCGAGCTCACACCTGAAGCCGTCGCTCACAGCATCGTTGGGCGAGCCCTGGCCCAGAAGGTCACCGGCACATCCTCCAACGTCAGCAAGGACCCCATCGCGCTCGCCATCGATACCGACGCTCGCTCCGTCAACGCTGCCCCGGTAATCCTGAGCGGTGAGGTCTTGGGTGTCCTCGTGGTCACTGGTCGGACTGACCGACCTTATCCCCCTGAACAATTGCGCCTGCTGAGCGCCATCGCTGAGAACTTCGGAGTCCTGCTCAACATCGCTCGTCTCGGCCAGCAAGTAAACGTTGCCCTGGAGCGAGAGTACGCACGCCTTGAAGCCGTCCGGATCGCTGCTGAGCAACTTGCCATCGCGGGTAGCCCAGACCAAGCGCTACGGAATCTCGTCGAAGCAGCGAAGCAACTCGTGGGGGCACGCCACGGAGGCGTCGTCGTTTGGAGTGTTGCGGGCAACGTGAAGTCTCTCGTTACCTCCGATCTCGGGGAAGCCGGCACCCCCGATCAGATCGAGGCTGAAAACAACGTGAACGATGTGCTTGGCCTCATGCGCTTCGCCCTCGTACAGGAGCACAAGAGCGCTGTGCGTGTTAACGATTCGCCATTCACGGATAGCGATTCCGCTGCCGCAGGTTTCAAGAGCGTGCTCGGTGTTCCATTCCGCTGTACTGACGGCACCATCGGAAGTTTCTTCCTCGCTGATAAGCAACCAAGCAATCGCTTCAACCCGGAGGATGAGCGCCTGTTGAGCCTCTTCTCTGCCATGGCCTCCGTCTTGCTGGACAACATCCGGCTGTACAACGAGGAAGAGCGAGGCCGCCAAACCCTCAACGCTATCCACAGCAGTATGGCCGAAGGCCTGATCGTGTTGGACGTTGATGGGCAAGTCGTATTCTGCAACGGCGCGGCCGAGCAACTGCTCGGCACAGGCCAATCTGAGATCCGTGGCAAGAGCCTTCGAGCCTGGCTGCTTCGCTCACCTGAACGATTCGATCAGCCGAGTCACTCCGCCGACTTCGCTACCCTCATCGAGGGCTCCAGCGGCAGTTCTCTGGAAGTCGCCACCTCAGGCGCATCACACCGTGACCTCGCCGTCTCGCTGTTCCCCATCAACGTCTCGGTTGATGAAAGCCTGACAGGGGTGTTGCTCCGCGACGTCACCCAAGAGCGTGAGCACGAACGCCGTCGCGACATCTTCGTATCCATCGCATCCCACGAGTTGCGCACGCCGATGACCACCGTTATGGGCTTCACCGAACTCCTCATGGGCGGAGGCACGCCACCCGAACGGCAGGCCGTGTGGCTCGCGCACATCTACGAGGATGCCGAGCGCGTCATCGGGATCATCGATGATTTGCTGGACGTTTCCATGATTCAGTCCGGCAACGTCACCTTCAACCTTAGACCCATCGATGTTCGGCAGGCCCTCGACGAAGCCGCGGAAAAGATGCAGCACGCAAGCGTCGACCATTCCCTCACTGTAGAAACACCTGAGGATCTGCCTCGGGTGCTCGCTGACAAGAACAAATTGACCCAGGTGCTTCTGAACCTGGTGTCGAACGCAGTCAAGTACAGCCCTGGCGGCGGCACGGTAGCGATCAACGCTTTCGAAGACAGCGCAGGCTCTCGTGTGGTCTTTAGCGTCGCTGACCAAGGGATCGGTATCGCTGCCAAGGACCAGCCGACCCTCTTCAACTCCTTCCAGCGCATCCAGCGCGCCGAAACGCTCTCCATACGAGGCACCGGGCTCGGCCTCTACATCGTGAAGGAGATCGTCGGACGCATGGACGGCGAGATCTGGCTTGAAAGCATCGAAGGTCAAGGCACCACGTTCTTCGTGGCGTTGCCCACTGCGAGCGGTCAGGTGCCAGGTGGTCGGGTACAAGGAACACCAGAGGCTGCCTGATGAAAAGCGGCATGAACATGGGATCAAACGGGAGACCCCAAAAGGAGCGGTAGTGATGACGATGGGATCCGACGAACAATCTGCGGCTGCGGGCCACAAGGTTCTACTGGCGGACGACGAGAAGGAGATCCTCGATCTCCTCGCCATGACGCTGGAGGACGACGAGCGCTACCAAGTCTTGCTTGCGAGCGACGGCCAGCGAGCGCTCGAACTCTGCAAGGCTGAGCGCCCCGACCTCGTGTTCCTCGACGTGCAGATGCCGAAGATGGACGGGATATCGGTCTGCGAGGCGATCCGCAAGGATCCCAGCACCTCTAACACCAAGGTCATCATGCTCACCGCGTTGGCGCAGGAATCGGAGATCGACCGTGCGCTTATGGCAGGGGCCGACGACTACATGACCAAGCCGTTCAGCCCGACCGCCCTGCACCACAAGCTCCTCGAAGCGCTGGGTCTCGAAGAAGCTGCGGCTTAGTCATCCCGCCCTGCCAGCCCCGCAGGCTGGTCAGAGCCAACGCAGGAGCGCAACGCCGCGCCCCTGGCGGTGGTCGTCGTCTCCTAATCCCTCTGTCTGCCCCTACCTCTCGTGCTATACTTTTCCAGATGTCTATCAAGCCGCCAGGACTGTTGAGCCAGGCGGAAATCTCTTAGACCAACAGAAAGGCAGGTGCCATGGTTCAGCAGACAACCGACCCCCGCGTCACAACTCCGCCGCCAGCTAGGCCGCCGTATGACCCGAGCACAGAGCCCTTGACCATGAAAGCGCTTCTGGAAGCAGGAGTGCACTTCGGTCACCAAACCCACCGTTGGAACCCTCGCATGAGGCGATTCATCTTCGCCCAGCGCAACGGGATCCACATCGTGGACCTCCAGCAAACCATGGACCTGCTGGAACAAGCCTGCAAATTCGCCACTGAAGTGGCGGCGTCAGGCAAGAAGATCCTCATGGTCGGTACGAAGAAGCAGGCACAGGATGCCGTCCGCGAGGAAGCCATCCGTGGTGGCCAGTACTACATCAACCAGCGTTGGTTGGGCGGTACCATCACCAACTTCTCGACCATCCAGACGCGCATCGACTACCTCGTTAGTCTTGAAGAGCGTCAGGCCCATGGTCAGTTCGAGCGCCTTCCCAAGAAGGAAGCCCTCAAGCTTGGCACCCTCATGAGCAAGATGAACCGATACCTCGGTGGCATCAAAGAGATGACAACACTCCCCGGCGCAATCTTCGTCGTGGACGTGGGCCGCGAGAACATCGCTGTCGCCGAGGCGCGCCGAGCGGGTATCCCGATCATCGCCCTTATCGACACCGACTGCGACCCGACTCTCATCGACTGGCCGATCCCAGGCAACGACGACGCGATCCGGTCCATCCGGCTGGTCAGCGCCCACATCGCCAACTCCGCCCTCACGGGCCACAGCGAGTGGCTCGCAACCCGTGGTGGCTACAGCGACGTTGGCGAAGACGGTGCTGAGGGTGGTGACGGCGCCATCGATGTCTCATCGTTCGCAGTCGCTTCCCCCACTGACGAGCCTCCTGTCGTCGCCGCAGCGCCCGTAGCTGAAGCAGCGCCTGTCGCCGCCGCAGCACCCGTAGCCGAAGCAGCGCCCGTCGTTGCCGCAGCACCCGTAGCCGAAGTAGCGCCTGTCGCCGCCGCAGCGCCCGTAGCTGAAGCAGCGCCTGTCGTCGCCGCAGCGCCCGTAGCCGAAGCAGCACCTGCAGCAGTGCCCCCAGTGGCTGAAGCAGCGCCAGCCGCCGAAGCTCCGGCTGCTGACCAACCGGCTAGCTAGAAACAACACGAATAACCTAAAGAGGTATCCGAGTGGCAATCTCAACTGAAGCGATCCGTGAGCTTCGAGAGCGAACAGGCGCAGGCATCATGGATGTCAAGCGTGCTCTTGAAGCCGCGGACGGTAACCAAGACAAAGCAGAAGTGGCCCTCCGCGAAAAGGGCCTGAGCAAGGCCGCCAGCAAGGGCGACCGCTCCACCGCAGAAGGCCTCGTGGATTCCTACATCCACGGGGGAGGACGCATCGGCGCCCTCGTCGAACTCAATTGCGAAACGGACTTCGTAGCCCGCACGCCTGAGTTCGTCGAACTTGCACACAACATCGCCATGCAGGTCGCCGCGATGGGAGCCATCTACGTGTCACCCGAAGACATGCCCGCAGATGACACGCGTGATCCTGACGAGGTTTGCCTGATGAACCAACCGTTTATCAAGGAATCCTCCAAGTCCATCGCAGATCTCATCTTGGATGTCCGAGCCAGGGTCGGAGAGAACATCAAGGTCAGCCGGTTCATTCGGTTCGGCCTCGGCGGGTAAACCTCGTCTGGAGATAGACATGGCAGCCGGGAATCTACGGCGCGCAATACTGAAGCTTAGCGGCGAATCTCTTCGTGGAGATTCGCCGTTCGGTATTGACTGGTCCGTTATGAGCTTTCTAGCCGGTGAGGTCAAAGAGGCTCTCATCACTGGCGTTGAGCTTGGGCTCGTCGTTGGCGGAGGGAACATGTGGCGTGGTGCCGAGGCCGAGGCCCAAGGCATGGATCGCGTCACCGCGGACTACGCTGGCATGCTTGCCACCGTCATCAACGCCCTCGCTCTCCAAGACGCCCTCGAACAGCAGGGCGTCGAGACACGCACCCAGTCGGCCATCGACATCCGTGCCGTCGCGGAGCCCTTCATCCAGAGACGCGCCGCGCGCCATTTGGAGAAGGGACGCGTCGTCATCTTCGCCTCAGGCACCGGCAGCCCCTACATGACCACCGACACCACCGCAGCATTGCGGTCCGTCGAGATGGGCGCTGACCTGCTGCTCATGGCGAAGAACAACGTCGACGGCGTCTATGACTCCGACCCGAAGAAGAACCCCGCCGCCAAGAAATTCGACCGTATCCAGTACATCGACGTTCTCAACCGTAGGTTGGAAGTCATGGACTCAACCGCCCTCTCGCTGTGCATGGACAATGACCTCCCGATACGCGTATTCGACGTGTTCCAACCGGGAGCCATCCGCCGTATCCTCGAAGGCGCAGACACCGGAACCTTGGTCAGCTCAGCGCTGACCGCGGCCGCAGCCAACGGCTAAGCGGCTCGCTGAACGCGAGGGCCAGCAATGGCAGACGACGAAGAGATAGAACTGGTATTCCTGGATGCCGAGGAGCGGATGGAGAAATCCGTCGGCTTCTTTCGAACCGAATGCGAAGGGATTCGCACCGGTCGTGCCAACCCTGGGATGCTAGAGTCCGTGAAGATCGACCTCTACGGCACCACCATGCAACTCAACCAGGTAGCCACCATCACCGCTCCTGACGCTCGCATGCTGGCCGTCTTGCCATTCGATAAGAGCACCGTCGGTGCCATCGAGAAGGAACTCCTGAAGTCCGACCTGGGCCTCACCCCTAACTCTGATGGCACCATCATCCGGTTGCCCATACCCCCCATGACCAAAGAACGACGCTTGGACATGGTCAAGCGTCTGAAGCGGTTGCAGGAAGATGCCCGTGTGGCCATTCGCAACGTGCGCCGCGATATCCAGGAGCAACTCCGCGCCTCCGAGAAGGATAAGTCCATCTCTCAGGACGAACTACACCGTTACCAAGATCAGCTTCAGAAGCTCACCGACGAGCACGTGGCCAAAGCCGACGAGGTCGGCGCACGCAAAGAGGCCGAGCTTTTGGAGGTCTAGCCTCAATGACCTTGGAGGCAGAAAGCACAGCACCTCTGACACGTGACTCCGGCGTCCCGCGCCACGTCGCCATCATCATGGACGGTAACGGTCGCTGGGCTGAGCGCCAGGGCCTGCCCCGGCTTGCTGGCCACCGCGCTGGCACCGAGAACATCCGGCGCGTCCTGAAGGCATCGCACGATGCAGGGATCGAATACCTCACCCTTTACGCCTTCTCCACCGAGAATTGGGGGCGTCCCGACGACGAAGTGTCCGGCATCATCGAGATCCTAGGCTCCGTCATCGGTGAAGAAGTCGTTGCCCTCCACAAGCAGAACGTCCGTATCCGCCACCTAGGCGTCCTTGGCCGGCTCCCGGCCGACCTCGCCAAGGCCATCGTTCAGGCTGTTGAGGTCACCAAGGGCAACACTGGCCTCAACCTCTGCATCGCGTTCGACTACGGTGGCCGCGCAGAGATCGTAGACGCCGTTAGGCGTCTCATCGCGGCAGGCACGGCCCCGGATGAGATTGACGAGGCCGCTATCTCTGCCAGCCTCTACCTGGCCGACGTCCCCGAGCCTGATCTCATCATCCGCACCGCTGGTGAACAACGCATCAGCAACTTCCTCATCTGGCAGGCGGCCTACAGCGAGTACTACTCCACCGACATCTGCTGGCCCGATTTCGATGCCACAGAGGTTCAACGAGCCATCGATGAGTACGGCCAACGTCAACGGCGATTCGGGCGCCTCCCCACCGAGGGCGCACAAGACCCAGAGGTCTCTTGATGAGCACATCCAACAGAAACGCCCGGCAAACCCCGCCTGCGCCCAAAGCCGCGAGCAAGTCTGACTTGCCCGCGAGGCTCATCAGCGCCGCCGTCCTCATCCCTCTACTCGCCGTCGTCGGCTGGCTTGGGGGCATCACCGCTGCCGTTGTTGCGACGCTCGCAGCGCTCGTAGGGATCAACGAGATCCTCCTGCTCGTACGCCGTGCAGGCTGGCGTCCTTTCCATCGTGAAGGGATCATCCTTGGTGCGATCGTCACCGCCGCCGCCGCATTCGACGGCCAGATGGTTCTGCTTGCCACCGCAGGGGTCGCCGTTGCGCTGCTCATCGTCGGCGCGGTCATCCGGCGCGATGCAACATTCCTCGGCGACTCCGTGTTCACCCTCGCTCCCGTCCTCTACGTTGCGCTCGCACTGGCAACCATCGTCCTCTTGCGTGAAGGCCCCGCTGGCCTCCAGTGGCTCATCCTCGCCTTCGCAGCCACCTTCGCCCTGGACACCGGCGCCTACGCCGTTGGCCGTCTCATCGGCAAGCACAAGCTCGCCCCTAGCATCAGCCCCGGCAAGACCTGGGAAGGTGCAGCGGGGGGCCTCCTCGCCGCCATCGGCGCCACCATCGGGCTCGTGGCGCTCCTCGGTGACATCACTGCGGCCTACTGGCAGGCCGCCCTTCTTGGCGCTGGCATCGGCGTCATCGGCCAGATCGGTGACCTCGCCGAATCCAAGCTCAAGCGCGTTGCCCACGTCAAAGACTCAGGCATCCTTATCCCTGGCCACGGTGGCCTCCTCGACCGCCTGGACAGCCTTGTCCTGGTCTTTCCCCTCGTCTACTATGCCTCCAAGATTTGGCCCTCTGCCTGATCCCCTTCGACCTCCCGGCTGACTAGCAAAAGAGGCCATGTGCTCTCCGAAAACCACCCTCCGGCAACGGATCCTGAGCACTTCTCATCGCGCCGACCCAAAGGGATCGTCGTCCTTGGCTCAACCGGCTCCATCGGCACCCAAACCCTAGACGTCATCCGTGCGTTACCCGACCGCTTTCGCGTCGTCGGCCTCGCCGCAGGCACACGCCTGGATCTCCTTCGTGAGCAGATCGCCGAATTCAAGCCACGCATGGTCTGGGCGTCAGACCCCGTTGCCGCCGCTGCCATCGCTGGTGACGCCGCCGTCGTTCCCATGGACCGCATGGTCCAAGAGCCTGACGTCGACCACATCATGGTTGGCACGACGGGCAGAGCGGGCCTCGGCCCTACGCTCGCAGCATTGCGTCTTGGTAAAGAAGTCGCCATCTGCAACAAAGAAGTGGTCATCATGGCGGGCGACCTCGTCACCGCCACTGCCCGCAAGCACAACGCACCGCTGCTGCCTGTCGACAGCGAGCCCTCCGCCATCTGGCAGTGCATCCAGGGGGAGGCCCAGCCCGTCAGTAAGCTCATCATCACCGCCTCGGGCGGCCCCTTTAAAGAGTGGCCCATCGACGACATCGCAGCCGTCACGCCTGCTCAAGCGCTCAAGCACCCCACCTGGGTCATGGGCCAGAAGATCACCATCGACTCCTCGACCCTCATGAACAAAGGCTTCGAAGTCATCGAGAGCCACTGGCTCTTCGGCGTCCCCTACGACCAGATAGATGTCGTCGTGCATCCTCAGAGCGTCATCCATTCGATGGTCGAATTCGCGGACGGCTCCGTGAAAGCGCAGATGGGCCCACCTGACATGCGTCTCCCCATCCAGTACGCCATGCTCTACCCCGAGCGTGTCGCTAGCCCGGTCATACCCCGGTTCAACCCCATCGCCTACCCTGAGCTAACGTTCAAGGCCATGGACCCCCAGCGGTACCCCTGCTTCACCACCGCCGTCGAAGCCGGACGCAAAGGCCAGACCTATCCGGCCGTCCTCTCCGCCGCCGACGAAGAAGCGGTACACCTATTCCTCGCTGGTCGCATCGGATTCAACGACATCGCCAGCGTCGTCGCAGGCGTCCTCGACCGCCACGAACCCATCGCCGATCCCACCCTCGAAGCCGTGCTTGAAGTCGACGCCTGGGCGCGAGAACAAGTCGGATCGCTGGTTCGGACGTAGTACTTAACAACATGCGTTATCTAGCACCAGCCGCTGCCGCCCTCGCCGTCCTCATCTACCGCTACGGATTCGACTTCCTGATAACAGGCGTCGTCTTCATCGGAGTCTTGCTCTTCCTGGTCATCTTCCACGAGCTTGGCCACTTCACCGTCGCCAAGCTCTGCGGCATCAAGGTCCTCGAATTCGGCGTTGGCATACCGCCCAAAGCCTTTGGGATCTGGCGTGGCGAGACGGAGTACACCGTCAATTGGTTGCCCCTCGGCGGCTTCGTGAAGATGCAGGGAGAAGAAGACCCTGGTGATCCTCGCAGCTTCGCGGCCCAGAGCGCCTGGAAGCGCCTGGCCGTCCTCGTTGCCGGCCCTGGCATGAACGCCATCCTCCCCATCGTCTTGCTGACCATCGCCCTCATGATCCCCCACAACGTCACCCTCACCGACGTCGTGGTTGTTTATGTCGTTCCCGACTCCCCCGCCGAAGACGCGGGCGTCCAGGTTGGCGACATCATCCAGTTCGCCCAGGGCCATGAGGTTCTCAACTCATCCTCCGTGCACGCAGCCATCCAGACCCGTCTTGGCGCGGACATGGACGTGATCGTCCAGCGCGCCGACACGCGCCTTGAGCTGAACATCGCCGAGCTTCGAACCGACCCTCCACCTGGCCAAGGTGCCACCGGCACGACCCTCACCAACGCCCGAGTCACCGTCGCCAGCGTCGCGCCTGGCTCCACCGCTGAGGCCGTTGGCTTACGTACGGGTGACCTGTTCCTCCGTGTTCAGGATTCGATGATCCTCAACGACGGCGGCGCCGCAGAAGTCATCGCCGCATCCCTCGCCAACGACCCCACCGCACCAGTGCGCGTCGAGGTCCTGCGCAATGGCAGCTACCTGGAACTTGCCTTTGAGCCTGCCCTCGCTGAGCTCACCGGCTACACCGTCGACGTTCGCCCTGAGATCAGCCAGTCCGAAAACCTCTTCGAGGCTGTGCCTGGCGCCTTCCGACAGCTGGGCGACATCCTCACCACCTTCCGCAATGAGATTGGCAAGCTGATCTCTGGTAGCGCTGGCTTTGCGTTCGCCGGTCCCGTTGGCATTGCCCAGATCACCGGTGAAGTCCTCGACGCAGGTCTCGCGCCGCTCGTCACCTGGGCAGCGCTCCTGTCGATTAACCTAGCCATCGTCAACATCCTTCCACTGCCTGCCCTGGACGGTGGGCGCATCACCTTCGTCTTGCTAGAATTGATTCGCGGTGGACGGAGGATCGCTCCTGACAAGGAGCGATTGGTGCACCTCGTCGGCTTTGGCTTGCTCATGTTCGCCATCCTCCTCGTAACCGCAAATGACATCAAACGGCTGATTAGCGGAGGAAGCGTCTTCGGCTAAGCCAGCTTTTCAAACAGACAGGTGGATCTCCTATGGCTCAACGCCGAGTAACCAAGCCCATCTTCGTCGGCGGGGTACAGATCGGTGGCGGCGCCCCCGTCACCGTCCAGACCATGACCAAGACCGACACCCGTGACGTCGCCGCTACCGTGCGACAGATCCACGAACTTGAAGCTGCTGGTTGCGAAATCATCCGCTGCGCCGTCCCTGACATGGAGGCAGCGCAAGCCCTTGGCGATATCAAACGCCAGATCCACATCCCGCTCGTCGCGGACATCCACTTCCACTACCAACTGGCCCTCGAAGCCCTCAAGCAGGGTGTCGACTGCCTGCGACTCAACCCCGGCAACATCCGTGACGCCGACCGCGTCACGCAGATCGTCTCTGAGGCCAAGGCCCGTCAGGTGCCGATCCGCATCGGCGTGAACTTCGGCAGCCTGCCCCCCGTTGGGGCCATCGGCGTCACCCGTGGCCAGCACCGCAGCCTCGACGGCGTCGATCGCCTCATCAAAGGCTCAGACGCATCGGGCGATGGTGAATCCATCTCCGTCGTCGACCACATGGTCGCCACGGGCCTCTGGGAGATAAAACTCCTCGAAGACCTCGACTTCGATCTCATCAAGATCTCGCTCAAGGCCTACGACATCGACACCACCGTCGAGGCCTACCGCAAGCTTGCCCCCATGGTTCCGTACCCCTTCCACCTCGGCATCACCGAGGCTGGCACGGCCCGCACCGGCTCGCTCCGTAGCGCCATCGGCCTCGGCATCCTCCTCTACGAAGGCATCGGCGACACCATCCGCGTGTCCCTAGCCGACGAGTCCAAGCAAGAGGTCGAGGTTGGCTACGAGATACTGAAAGCGCTCGGCCTGCGCCAGAAAGGCGTCCAGATGGTCGCCTGCCCCTCGTGCGGCCGCGCAGATGTCGACATCCGCAAGCTCGCCAACACCGTCGACGAACTCCTACGCACCATGGACGCCCCCGTCAAAGTCGCCGTCATGGGCTGTGAGGTCAACGGCCCCGGTGAAGCCAAAGACGCCGATGTCGGCCTAGCCGCAGGCAACGGCCGCGCCGTCATCTTCCGCAAAGGCGTCAAATCGCGCGTCGTCGCCGAAGCCGACATGCTCACCGCCCTCATGGAAGAGGTCCAACTCGTCGCCGACGCCATGGCCGCCGAGGGCTAGGGCTGCGATCTCCGGCCGCCCGCACGCGCTAGGCGCCCCAGGCCACCGCCGAGCGGCAGCCCTCTCGGCCCAGCGGTGGCCCAAGCCGCCTAGACCGCCGCTTTCGTCGCTGTTACCGCGATGCTCACCATAGACGCCGCAGCAGCCTTGATGACTTCTTCCGGTATCCCGTGGCCGTCGCGCAGGCCCTCCATCAGCGCCTCCTCGAAACCAAGATTGGCCGGGTAGGGGGTCTCGCTCTCGATCGTCACATCCACGAACCCCGCGTCCGTCAGCGACGCCAGGTACACATCCTTCGTCACCGCCGCCGAGATGCACGCCGCCTTCGCAGCCTCCGTCTCCAGCAGTGCCTGAGGCAACTGCATCGTCTGGATCGTGTCCGACACCGACACTCGGCCTCCAGGCTTCAGCACACGCAGCGCCTCCCGGTACACCTTGTCGCGGTCGGGCACCAGATTGATCACGCAGTTCGAGATCACCAGATCGACCGTCGAGTCATCGACAGGCAACGCTTCCATCTCGCCGAGACGGAACTCCACGTTCGTCGCCCCCGTCGCCTCCTTGTTCAGGTTCGCGCGAGCGATCATCTCAGGCGTCATATCCACGCCTATCACGTGGCCCGTCGCGCCGACCTGTTGAGCCGCCAGGAAACAATCGATCCCCGCACCCGAGCCCAGGTCGACCACCGTGTCGCCCTCTTTGATCGAGGCAAGCGCCAGCGGGTTCCCGCAGCCCAGTCCCATGTTCGCGCCCTCCGGCAGAGCCGCGAGTTGTTCCGCCGTATACCCGACTTCGAGCGCCGACTCTCCAGGCATGCAGCAGCCCGCTACGCCGCACAGATCCGCAGACTCCAGCGCGATCTTCGCGTAAGCCGACCGGACAGTTAATTTCAGATCTTGTTCGCTCATGATCCCAACGCTCCTTGCATCACTGGTCCAAGCTTGTCCCGCACCATCCCCGACAGATCGTCCACCTTGAAGAACGAAATGCAGCAAATCTCGCCTTTATCCTCGAACGCCACCAGCGCCAACTTATCGCCCGCGCCGATACCCGCCCGCTGGCGCAACTCCTTCGGCAGCACCATCTGACCGCGCTCGTCCACGCTCACCACGGCTTCGATCTTGTATGTCGAGCCCCCGCTATCCGCCATCCGCAACTCTTCCTTGCCCATACACCCTCGCTTTGCTTTGCCAGAACAATATCAGAATAATCAGAATATTCAGCGAATAAAGAATAATCTACCCCCCCCCCCCGCAGCCAATGGCGCCGG
>ERZ890510.645-NODE-645-length-26516-cov-4.971052_pt1 | contig 26516 bp, 21 predicted proteins | sample MGYA00521265_ERZ890510 | MGnify/ENA primary metagenome ERZ890510 (study PRJEB32303, sample SAMEA104408624) | aquatic metagenome | biome: Brackish water; feature: Chemocline; material: water | place: Baltic Sea | collected 2014-10-26T21:54:00 | depth 110 m ... | reverse complement strand
TGCTCGTCACCCGTCTCGACGCCGAGAAGCGCGTTGACCTGCTGTTCGATGCTCTCGATCGGTGCCCGGCGTTGCGCGCGATGCACTTCGACATCTATGGCACGGGCGCCCTCGGGCGGGCTCTGCGCGCCCGTGGCGCCGCCTGCGACAACGTGCACTTCCACGGCTTCCACGCGGACATGCCGGCGGCGCTGGCGGCAGCCGACCTGCTGCTGCATACCTGTCCTACCGAGCCCTTCGGCCTTGTTGTCCTTGAAGCCATGGCCAGCGGTCTGCCGGTGCTCGTGCCTGACACCGGTGGCGCCGGGGATCTGGTGATCCCGGGGCTCACAGGCCTGCACTACCGTGCCGGAAACGCCGAGGATCTGGCAGCCCGGCTGCTGGCGGTGGACCACATGCTGCCATGGTCGCTCAATGCCATGGTGCACCAGGCGCGGCTGGATCTGGTGCATCGATTTGGTCGCGTCCGCCGTCTCGACGACTACCGCCGTCTCCTTCTCACCGAGGTCTCCGCCCCATGAAACCGTCCCTGTCCGTGGTCATCATCGGCCGCAACGAGGGCGCGCGCCTGAGCCGTTGTCTCGGCTCGGTGCGCGCTGCCACCGCCACCTTGAGGGACGTGGAGATTCTCTACGTCGACTCGCAATCCACCGACGATAGCGTCGAGCGGGCCCGGGCCTTCGGGGCGCGGGTGCTGCCCCTGCCCGCTGGCCCCCTGGCGGCGGCGCGGGGCCGTAACGCCGGCTGGCGCGCGGCGTCGGCGGCGGCGGTCCTGTTCCTCGATGGCGACACGGTACTGGCCCCGGACTTTGTTGGCCGCGCCCTGCCGCTGCTCCAGGATGACCGTCTGGCTGTGGTCTGCGGGCAGCGCCGGGAGTTGCACCCCCGCGCCAGCCTCTATCAGCTGGTCCTCGACCTCGACTGGATTGGCCCGGTGGGGGACACCGAGGCCTGCGGCGGCGACGCCCTCATCCGCCGCACCGCCCTGGAAGAGGTTCTCGGTTATGACGAGGCCCTGATCGCCGGCGAGGAGCCGGAGCTGTGCGCCCGTCTGCGCCAGCGGGGCTACCGCATCCACCGCTTGGACACGGTCATCACCTGGCACGATCTGGCGATGACGCGCTGGCGCCAATACTGGAGCCGCGCCGTGCGCACCGGCCACGCCTATGCCGAAGTTTCGGCCCGCCTGCGCCACACCAGCACACCCCTGTGGCGGGCGGAAGCCCGCCGCAACGCCATGCACGCTCTCGGCCTCGTCGGCGTCGTCGTCGGCGCTGCCCTTCTCTCGGGGGTGGCGGGGACTGTTGTCCCCGTGGCGGCCGCCGCCGGACTGCTGGGGGCGCTGGTGTTGCGCACGGCCCGTCGCTGGCGCCGGAAGTCAGGCGATGCCAGCACGAGCCTGATATATGGCCTGCATTCGCACCTGCAGCAACTGCCCATCTTCTGGGGCCAGCTCACCTACTGGAGCCACCGCCTGCGCGGCCGTCGGCGGCCCCTCATCGAATACCATGGAGGAGGATCCCGATGAACAAGCCCCACGTCCTGCTTGCCGCCTACCAGTGTGCCCCTGGCATGGGCTCTGTGTCGCAGATCGGCTGGGAGTGGTACTCCCGACTGCGCGCGCGCGGCCCCGTGACCCTGGTGACACACGTGCGCAACCGGCCGCACCTGGAGGCCGCCGGTGTCGGCCCCGAGGCCGGGGTGCGCTACATCGACACGGAGTGGTTCGCCGGGCCGCTCTACAGACTGGCGACGACCCTGTTTCGCTCCAGTCAGCACGCCGTATTCCTGTTGGCCTCCCTCGACTTCTATCTCTACGACTGGCTCGCCTGGCGCCGCCTGCGCCGGGACCCGGCGCGCCGGAGCTGGCAGGTCGTGCACGCAGTAACCCCCGTATCGGCGGCGGCGGCGACACGGCTGCACAAGCTGGGTCTGCCGCTGGTGACGGGGCCGCTGAACTGCGGCCTGCGCACGCCGCGACAGTTCCCAGACATCCTGCGCGGCGACGCCACGTGGCTCTACCCAGTGCGAAATCTCGGCCGCCTGATGGACCGTTGGATCGGCACCACGCGCCGAGCCAAGGTGGTGCTGGCGGCGACGCAGGCGACGCGCGACTACCTCGGCACTGCCGTCGCCGACCGGGTGGAGGCGATGCTGGAGAACGCTGTCGACCCGCAGCTCTTCCGTGCTACCCCGTGGCCGGAGGCGCCCGGTCCGCAACGGCCTCTGCGCGTGCTGTTCGTGGGGCGGCTGATCCCGTGCAAGGGCATCCCCATGCTGCTGGAAGCGGTGGACCGCGTGGCCCAGATGCGTCCTCTCGAGGTGCGTATCGTCGGTGACGGCCCGATGCAGGCGGCCTGGTGCCGTGCCGCCGGGGCCCGAGGCCTGCAGGGGTGTGTCGAGTTCCTCGGCAGCCAGAGCCTCGACCAGGTTGCCAAACATATGTCCTGGGCGCACGTGTTGTGCCTGCCCTCCGTGCGCGAGTCTGGCGGCGGCGTCCTGCTGGAGGCGATGGCGGCGGCCCGCCCGGTGATCGCCGTCGGCTACGGCGGCCCGGCGGAGATCGTCGACGATGAGGTGGGCCGATTGCTGACGCCGACGGATTCTACGACCATCGTACGCGAACTCGCCGCCGCTCTGGAGGACGCCTTCCTGCGGCCCGACAGCTGGCGTGTTCGCGGCCTCAAAGGCCGTGAACGCGCCGTGGCGACCTTCAGCTGGGAGGCGAAAATGCAGGCAGCGCAGCGGATCTACGAACGGCTTGCCGCCCCGGCGGGAAGCGCGCCAGAGCCGTGGAAGCAGGTGGCGTGATGGCAGCACCCGATGCGGTTGCGGGCCTCGAGGCGCGGGCTGCCGACCCCGAAGCGGGGAGGCTGCGGCGCAACGCCTCGTCAAACCTGGCGGCGAAGGTCCTCTACATGGCCAGCCGGCTCTGCCTGCCGCCCATTGTTCTAGGGTACGTGACACTGACGGAGTACGGCATCTGGTCGGCCTGCTTCGTCATCATCGGCTACCTGGGTGTGGGCGGCATCGGCGTGGCCAACGTCTACGTGCGTTTCGTCGCCCGTTTCCACGCCGAGGGCTCAGTGGAATCCATCTCCCGTCTGTTGACGACGGGGTTGGCGACGAGTCTGGTCCTGAGCACTTTCGCCCTCGGCGGCTTGTGGCTGGCGCTACCGCACATCATCGCTGCCTTCGGGATTCCCCCAGGGCTCGGCGACACGGCGGCGGAGTTGATCTTCGGCGCCGCCTGCATCTTCATGCTCGATCTGAGCCTAGGAAGTTTCGCCTACGTCCTGCACGGGCTGCAACGCATCACCCAGCAGAACGCGATCTGGGTCGCCACCTTTCTCCTGGAGGCGGTCCTCATCCTTCTGTTCCTGCACGCCGGCGCCGGCATCCGCTCGCTGTTGTGGGCCTTCGGCATTCGCTACATCGTGGCGACGGCCCTGCACGTCGTCGCCTGCTTCCGTGCCCTGCCGCAGCTGCGCCTGTCCCCGCGCATGTTCGATCGTGCCATGCTCGGCCCCCTGTTCAACTACGGCGGGGTGGTGCAGATTTCGGGCTTGCTGAGTACCGCCCTGTATTCCATTGACAAGGTGATCGCCGGGGTGTTTCTCGGCGTCGCCGGCACCGGCCTCTTCGATGTGGCCAGCAAGCTGCCGATGATGACCAGCCAGGTCTTTGCCTCGACGAATGCCGTCACCCTGCCGGCCATGTCACGCCTGAGTGCGTTGAGCGACGGGGCGGCGGAGATCCGGCGACTCTATCTGCAGGCGGGCCGTTACATGAACCTGCTCACCGGCATCGCCATGGGTGCCCTGACCGCTTTCGCTCAGCCTCTGCTCACCGCCTGGCTCGGGCCGCGCGACGACATCGCCACGCTGGCAGCGATCATGGCGGTAGGGGGCATCGCCCACCAGCTGCACATCCTCACCGGTCCGGCGTCGAACTACCACCGCGCCCAGGGCACGCCGTCCCGCGAGCTCGGCTACGCCGGTTTCAAGGCCCTGCTGCTGGCGATCACCGGCGCTGGGGTGTATGCCTGGCTTGGCCTGGCGCCGGTGACGATCGCCGCTTTCGTTGCCGTCAGTGTTGCCATCAGCGCCGTCAGTTACACGCTGGCGACCAACCGGCTGCTGGGGATCACTGCTGGAGACTGGCTGCGCACGGTACTACTGCCTGGCCTGCTGCCGTACGCCGTCGGCGCCGGCGTCGCCGCCGTCGCGTCGAGTCTGGCGCCGATGGCGACAACTCGCCTGGACCTGCTGCTGTGGCTGGCGCCGGCCGGCCTGGCGCACGCCGCCCTCAGTGTCCTGCTACTGTGGGCGCTGTGCGCCACGGACACGGAGCGTCAGCGCGTGCGCCGGCTGCTGGCCCGCCGGCTGCCCTGGCTGGCCACCGAGCGGGCACGGGTCGTGGTTGCCGCCGAATCCGCGGCGACGGCCACTCTCGGCGCGGAGTACTGAGGCACGTCGCGTGCCTTGGCTGACACCCGCGCCGGAGATCATTCGATTGCACCTCATTGCTCTGCTTCCCGCCCTGGCAGCCCTCTGGTGGATGACTCGCGCACCTCTGGCGTCCGTCTTCCAGCGGGTCTATCTGCCGGTCCTGCTGCTGCTGCCGAACTACTACCGCTGCTTCCTGCCGGGCCTGCCCGACCTGACCTTCAATCAGGCGGCGATCCTGCCAATTTTCGTGCTGTTCCTGGCGCAGCGGCCCTATGGCTGGCGGTTCTCGGTCACCGATCTGCTGGTGCTGCTCTTCGCCGCCAGCGTCGGTTATTCGGAATACGCCAGCACGACGTACAAGGACGCGCAGAACCTGCTGGTGGACATGGCGGCAAGCGTGGTCATGCCCTACGTGCTGGCCAAAGGGCTGATCGAGTCTTCCGGAGAGCGAGAGCGCACGGCGCGGGTCATCGCCGTGTGCACCTTCGTCGTCGCTCTCATCAGCGTGTACGAGTTCCGCATGGGCGTCACGCCCTTTCGCAAGTTGCTCGACCCCTTCTTCCCCGGGCAAGCCTACTGGGTTACGACCTTCCGCTGGGGCTTCGTGCGCATCGCCGGCCCGTACGGCCACGCCATCCTGGCGGGTGTCATTCTCACCGTCGGCTTCCGGCTCAGCCGCTACCTGCAGTGGGTGGGGGCGTGGCCGCGCTGGGCGCGCCTGCCCGAGCGCTGGCCACTGTCCAGCGGGGTCAGCGTCAGTCTGGGGCTGGCGGCGGGGGTGCTGATGTCGATGTGTCGGGGACCATGGCTCGGTGCCGGGTTGGCGTCGGCGATCGCCAATGTCGCCCGGGTGCGCCGCCGACAGTTGATCGTGCGCCTGGGAGTGCTGGCGATCCTCGTCGTCGGCGTGCCGGTAGCGGCACAGCTGTGGTCGTGGGCCTCCGTGGGGCGCGAGAACGCGACGTCGATCTCCCAGGAGACGGCGGCCTACCGCAAGGAGTTGATCGACAACTACGTCGATATCGCTCTGGTGGAAGCCTGGTGGGGCTGGGGCAAGACGACCTGGCCGAAACTGGCCAGCATGCCCTCCATCGACAACTACTACCTGCTGCTGCTGCTGCAACATGGCGCCGTGTCGCTGCTGCTGCTGGTGTCGCTGTTCCTGTGGATGGGGCTGCGTCTCTACCGCCGGGGGAGGGACGAGACCGACCCGCGGGACACGGCCTTCGCCTGGACCCTGCTGGCGATCTGGGGCTCGGTGGTCCTCAACCTGCTGTTCGTCTATCTCGGTGAAACCCTGATGCCCCTGCTGTTCGTCCTGGCGGGGTGGATGGAGGGGTTTCTGCGGCCGGCGCGGATCGCCCCCGACCCCCAGCCGCCGCCGTTCCAACGGATCCTCCAGTGAGTCGTTCGAAGGAAACGATAAACTCAAAAGACTATATTGACATGTAAGTCAGGTTAGGATATATTGTCTCCAGTCACTCGACAGGAGATCTATCTTGACCACAGATTCGAACCGCCTCAAATCTGCTACTGCCGCGCCGCCAACGGGCCTCGGTTACCTCGTCAGTCAGTATCCGGCCATCTCCCACACTTTCATCCTGCGCGAGGTCCGGAGCCTGCGGCAACTGGGCTTCGGGCTGCACGTGGCCTCCATCAACGGGCCCGACCGGGAGCCGGCGGGGCTGACGCCCGAAGAACGGGAGGAGGCGTCGTCCACCTTCTATGTGAAAGCCTGCGGTACCGCGACGGCGCTCGGGGCCCATCTGCGCGGGATTTTCACCCATGGCCCGCGCCGCTACTTCGGCGCCCTGGCATATGCACTGTCGCTGGCCGACGGCGCGCCGCGGTCGCTGCTCTGGCACGCTTTCTACTTCACCGAAGCCCTGCTGCTGGCGGTTTGGCAGCGCCGCCAGGGCATCACCCACCTGCACGTGCACTTCGCCACGGCGGCGTCGACGGTCGGTCTCATCCTGCACCGTCTCACCGGCATCCCGTTTTCCCTGACCGTGCACGGCCCCGACGAGTTCTACGACGCCGGCCACTACCGCCTGACGGAGAAGGTCGAGGCGTCGGCCTTCGTCACCTGCATCGGCGCCTACGCCCGCAGCCAGGTCATGAAACTGTCCGCGCCGGTCCACTGGGGGCGCTTCGAGATCGCCCCCCTCGGTATCGACCCTGAGGCCTTTGTGCCGCGGCCGCAACCGGAGGCGGGGGTATTCACGCTGTTGTGCGTCGGTCGCCTGGTAGCGGCCAAGGGCCAGCATGTTCTGGTCGACGCCGTGCAGCATCTGGTCGCCGAGGGCCGCCGGGTGCGCCTGATCCTGGTGGGCGACGGTCCCGACCGACCCTCCCTGGAGGCGGCGGTGGCTGATGCCGGACTGCAGGTGCACGTGGAGTTCGCCGGCGCCGTCGACCAGGGGCGTATTCGTGACTACTACCGTCAGGCCCACGCCTTCGTCCTGGCCAGCTTTGCTGAGGGCATCCCGGTGGTGTTGATGGAAGCCATGGCGATGGAGATCCCCTGCGTGTCGACACGCATCACCGGCATCCCCGAACTCATCCGTGACGGCGAAGACGGGCTGCTCGTGCCTGCCGCCGACGTCGAGGCGCTGGCGGCGGCCATCGCCCGCCTGCAGGACGACCCCGATGAGGCACGACGTCTGGGCGGCAATGGCCGCCGGCGGGTCTGTGACAGCTACCATCTGCCGCGCAACATCGAGCGTCTGGCATCCATCTTCACGCGGCGGATTCAGTCATGCGCTGCCTGATCTTCGCGGCAATGGGCACCGCTGCAGCCACGACAGTGCTGGCGCTGACAGCCAGCTGCGGCACTGTCCCCGAAACGACGGCGTCCGCCGCTAGCGCGGCACCCGAGACCGGAACGGGAGGCGTTCTGCACCTGCGGGTGGCGGCAGCACCGTTGCAGCGAGATGTGCCTCGTATCGGCCTGAATCTGGGCACACCGACCTACTGGGGGGCCGAGCAACTGGCGGCGAACGTGCTGATGAACCCCGGGTTCGAGGGGCATATCGACCGCGCCCTCGTGCAGGTCGCCGAGGTCCGCGGCGCCATCTTTCACGAGGCGCGTGCGGACCTCGGCCGGCCGGACGGTTTCTGGCGCGGTGCCGGCTACGACGTGCGCACCGGTGGTGCCGCTGGTCAGGACGGGACCCTCGTCGATTCCCGCCGACAGGATCGCCGCGGCCTGCCCTCCTTCACCGTGCAACCACCACCGCGCGGGCTGGCCCCCGGCGACATTGTCGCTCTCACCCAACGGGACGAGGTCTCGGCGCCGGCGTTCTGGTGGGTGGCCGAAGCGCAACGCCCATTCGTGCGGCCCGCTGCCGACACCCGTCCCGGCAGCCCAGGGGGACGCTCCCTGCGCCTGCAGGGCAGAAGTTCGGGGGTGGCGGTACACAGCTATCTGGACAGCCGAGGGCAGATGGCGGGGGTGCTGTTGCCCGTCGAGGGGGACTGGCGCCTCGGGTTCTGGGCCCGGGCCGAGGGTGAGGCGACGCTGCACGTGCGCCTGGCGCGGGCCGGCCGTCCACCCTTCGTCGACGAGGAGGTGGCTCTGACCACAGCCTGGCGCGAAGTGATCGTGCCGTTCACGACGGCGGCGGACCGCGCAGCGGGAACTCTCGACCTGGCCTTCACAGTCCGGGGACGGGGTGCCGTGCTGCTCGACGACGCGTCGCTGCGTTCGACAGCCGATGACGGACCCTGGCGCCGCCAGGTCGTCGAGACCCTTCAGCGCCTGCGCCCGGGTTACCTGCGGGACTGGGCGGGCCAACTGGGTGACACCGTCGACAACCGATTGGCACCGCCCTTCGCCCGACGCACCACGCGCTACCGGCCCGGTGGGCTGGGGGAGACCCTCTACAGCTACGGTCTGCCCGAGTTTCTGGCTCTGTGCGAGGAGGTCGGGGCCCGGCCCTGGATCGTACTGCCCACGACGCTGAGTGATGCCGAAGCGGCGCGCCTAGGGGTGTGGCTGCAAACGCACGCCGCCGGCTTCGACGACGTCGTCGTCGAGTTCGGCAACGAGAACTGGAATCCTCTGTTCCAGGCGGCGGGGATCACGGACGGCGATCGGCACGCCGCGGCGGCAGCGCGGGCCCTGGCCGCCCTGCGTGCGGCGGCGCCGGACCTGTCTCTGCACACCGTCGTCAACGGGCAGCACGTGCGCCCCGATGAGTCCATGCGCGTCCTGCGCGCCGCTACCAGCGTCGACGGCGTCGCTGTGGCCCCCTATCTGTTGCACCAGCTGCCGGCGGGCCTGTCACCTGCAGCACAGCGTGACCTTCTGTTCGCCGACGACCATGCACCGATCCGGCGCCTGCACGCCGACGGGGCAGAGGTATCGGTCTACGAGGTGAATCTGCACACGACCGGCGGCGACGCGTCCGCCGGCGAGCGCCAGGCACTCGTCGCCGGTGCCGCCGCGGGCAGCGCGCTGGCGGCGAACCTGCTGAGGTCGTGGGTTGCGGGGGTGCGCCGGCAGTGTGTCTACGTCCTGGCCGGCTTCGAGGCTCGCCTCGACGACGCGAGCGGCACCGTACCGCTGTGGGGTGTGGTGCGCGACCTGACAGGACCGCCACGACTGCGCCCCACGGGACTGGCCATGGCTCTGCTGAATGAAGTTGCCGCCGGTGACCTCCACGTCCTCACGGGCGATCACGGGCTCCTGGGCTGCGCCTTCCACGCTGCCGGCCGCTGGTCGGCGGTGCTCGTGAATCCCTCGGACATACTGCGGCGGGTGGCCCTCTACCTGCCCGACGGTGGTGATCGTCGCCGGGTCCGCCGGCTGCACGCGACGACCCCCGGCGCCACCAACGAGAGTGCCGATTCGGTGCTCGTCGTCGACGCTGACGTCGAGGTCGTCGACGGTGCCGTCACCTTTGATCTGGATCCCTACGGCCTGGTGGTCGTAACGGCCACCACCCTCCCCAATACCGACGGAGCGAATCCGTGAAATTGCACATCATCATCGTCAACTACCGCACGGCGGCTCTCGTCGTCGACTGTCTGCGATCGCTGCAACCCGAGATCGAGGCCCACGGCAACACGGTCGTCACCATTGTGGACGGTGCCTCCGGCGACGACTCCGTCGCCGCCCTGGAAGTCGCCTGCCGCGAGGCGGACTGGACCTGGGTCCGAGTCCTGGCGCTCGACGTCAACGGTGGTTTCGCTTACGGCAATAACGCCGGCATCGAAACGGCACTTGCTGAGGCCGACGGGCCTGAGTACGTGTGGCTCCTGAACCCCGATACGTACGTGCGTCCCGGTGCTCTGATGAGGCTCGTTGACTTCATGGAGGCCCGTCCCGAAGTCGGCATCGCCGGCAGCCGCCTGGAGAACCCCGATGGCTCGCCGCGCTTCGCCGCCTTCCGCTTCGCCTCGCCCTGGAGTGAGTTGGAGGCCAGTGCCCGTTGCGGCCCCGTGTCCCGACTGCTGCAAGGGCAGCGGATCAACCCTCCCATCCGCGACGAGGCGCACGCCACCGACTGGGTGTCGGGCGCAAGCCTGTTGGTGCGCCGCCAGGTCTTCGACGACATCGGTATGCTGGACGCCGCCTACTTCCTCTACTACGAGGAGGCCGACTTCTGCCTGCGCGCTGCCCGCGCCGGCTGGGCCATCTGGCACGTGCCGGACAGTCGCGTCGTGCACCTGGTGGGGCAGGCCTCCGGCGTCACGGGGGCGCGGCGCAACGAGCGCCGCCGACCCGGGTACTGGTTTGCGAGCCGGCGCCGCTACTTCCACAAGAACCACGGGGTGTGGACAGCGAGGGCTGCCGATGCCCTGTGGCTGCTCGGTTATGCCCTGTGGACTGCACGTCGCTGGGTGACGCGCAGCCCGCACATCGACCCACCCCGCCTGGCACGCGATTTCTGCCGCTGGAGCCTGCGGCCCGGGAGAACCTCATGACCGCCACCATGTCAGCCTTCAACACCGACTGCGCCGCCGCACCGCTGCCGGCGGGCACGACGAACGTCAACCCCGCCGGGATTGCCTTCTGGGCCCTGGTGCGTGAGGACTTCCAGCACCACGGCGGCGGCTGGATGACGCAGGGCTTCTGGACCCTCTTCGTGCACCGCTTCGGCAACTGGCGCATGGGGGTGCGGCCCCGCCTCCTGCGGGCGCCACTGACGGCCCTCTATCGCGTGTTGTTCAAGGCCTGCGAGGTGCTGTGCGGCATGAAGCTGTCGTACAACGTGCCCGTCGGTCGCCGGCTGCGCCTCGAGCATTTCGGCGGCATGATCCTGGGTGCGCGCAGCATCGGTGACGACGTCACCCTGCGACAGAACACGACCCTCGGCGTGCGCTCCACCGCGGATCTCAATGCCAAGCCCGTTCTCGAGGATCGTGTCGACGTCGGTTGTGGTGCCGTCATCCTGGGAGACATCACCATCGGTCACGACAGCGTCATCGGTGCCAACGCCGTCGTCCTCGAGGACGTGCCCCCGTATTCCGTAGTCGTCGGTATCCCGGGCCGCGTCGTCAAGCGGCGCCCGCCCGAGACTGTCGCCCTTCCTCTCTCCTCAGGAGTCATATGATGCCCCGTCCCCGGTTCCTCTTTCCTCTGCACAGTGGCAACCTTTACGGCACCGAGCGCATGGCTCTCAACCTGGCGCAGGGCCTCAGTGACACCTTTGACGCCACGCTGCTGGCGCCGCCTGGCCCCGCCGTCGAGGAAGGGCGCCGCCTCGGCGTCGACATTCGCCCTTTCGGTAGCAAGCGCGACCTGCTGCACCACTTCCGTGAGGCAATAGTCAGCAGCGAGCAATTGGTATTTATGGCCACGGGGGTCAGCCACTCGTTGTTGATGGCCGGTCTCAACGCGGTCTATCGTCGCCCCCTGCTGCACCTGCACCGGGTGCCGGGAGGCACCGACGAGCGCCTCAGCTATGGTCGCAAACGCCACCTCAATCATCTGCCGGTGCGCTTCATCACCAACTCCGCCTTCTCCCGCAGCCGACTGCAGGCGCACGGCGTGCGTGACGACCGCATCGTCGTCATCGAGAACTTCCTCGACGCCGGGCGGCGCCACGCCGCGCGTCGACCGCAGTTTACCGGCGACGGGGTGCGGCGAATCGTCGTCGTATCGCGCATCGATCCCATCAAACGCATCGACGTGCTCCTCGACGCGCTGCAACGCCACCCCGACCTGGCGGATCTGGAGATCCGTGTCCTCGGGCAGGGAGAGCTGTTCCCACAACTGGCAGCCCGAGCCCGGCGTGACCACGCCAATGTCGACTTCGCCGGCTTCCAACCCAACGTCGCCGAGGAAATGGCCGCCGCGGACCTGCTCGTGCACCTGTGCCCCGAAGAGCCTTTCGGCCTGGCCATCATCGAGGCCATGGCCTCCGGCCTGCCCGTGCTGGTGCCGGATGCAGGCGGTGCCGGGGACCTTGTCGACGACGGCCGCACGGGCTTCCGCTTCCGTGCCAACGACCCCGATGACCTCGGCCGCTGTCTGCGCGAACTGCGTCGAGCCCCGGCAGCACGGCTCAACGCGATCGTTGGCGCCGCCGACCACCTGCTGGACACCCGCTTCAGCGCGGCGGCGCGCCTGGAGGACTATCGGCAACAGATGCTGACGCCTTTGAACTGAGCCCGAGACAGAGCCGGGTGCCAGTCGTGGCTCGAGCCAACGGCCCGAAGCCCAGGAAAAGACCCAATGGCAGATAGATCAAAAGAATGTATTGACATGTAAGACAGGTTAGATATATTAGGACTGTAAGAAAAATGTAACCCCTCGTGTCTGACTGTGAGAACCGCCCGATGGAGATCCTGTCCTATTTCACCGCCGCTGGCGGGGCGCTGTTGCTGGCGGCGACTGTGCCGGGTAGCCTGGCACTGGCGGCGCTGACGATCGCCGGCGTACTTCCCCGGCGCCGTCTACGCCCGGTCGCCGGTGGCAAGCCATCGCCTCGCATTGCAGTCGTTGTTCCCGCCCACGACGAGGGCGCCGTCATCGACGAATGTCTCCGTAGCCTGCGGCGCTGCGCCGGTCTGCGGCCCGCCGATATCGTTGTCGTCGCCGACAACTGCAGCGATGACACAGCGCGTCGGTCCGCCGCCGCCGGGGTGCGGGTTCTGGAGCGCAGGGACCCTGAACGCCGCGGCAAGGCGTGGGCCCTCGACTTCGCTTTCCGGCAATTACAGGCCGACTACGACGCCATCGCTGTCGTCGACGCCGACTCCGTCGTGAGCCCTGGCCTGGTGCGTGAAATCGGACACCACATCGCCGCTGGCGCCGACGCGGTGCAGGTGCGCTACACGGCCCTGCGTCGGGATGCCAGCCAACGGGCCCGGCTCCTGGGCGTGGCGCTCATGGCCTTCAACGTCCTGCGCCCCAGCGGCCGCGATCGCCTGGGGTTGTCGGCGGGACTGTTCGGCAACGGCTTTGCGCTGACCACTGAAACCCTCGCCGCCGTACCCTACGACACGCGCTCCGTTACCGAGGACCTCGACTACCACCTGCAACTGGTGCGGGCTGGTCGCCGCGTCACCTTCTGTGACACCGCCGAGGTGCGTGGCGACATGCCTGGCATCGGTGTCGGCGCCGGGTCGCAGCGGGCCCGCTGGGAGGGGGGGCGCCTGCGCGCCGCCCGCCAGCACCTGCCCGGGTTGCTGGGTGCCGTGGCCCGCGGCCGCCTCCGCCTGCTGGAGCCGGCCCTCGATCTGCTGTTGCTGCCCCTGGCCTTCCACGCTGGGCTGCTGCTGCTGTGCCTGGCCTGGCCCAGCGCCACCGTGTCCCAGTGCGGTGCTGCGGGACTGCTGGTGCTGACTCTGCATGTGGCCGCCGCGCTGGACGTCGGTGAGGCGTCGTTGCGCGACCTGCGGGCTCTGGCGATAGCGCCGGGCTATCTGGCCTGGAAGCTGCTGCGCCTGCCGGCGACTTTGCTGCAGGCTCGCGGCGACGCACCCTGGGTGCGCACGGCGCGGGCGGGAGTCCGGTCGTGAATCGCAACCTGCCGATCGAAGCGCGCCGCCGCCGTTGGCTACGCATGTGGTGGAAGCGAACCGCCTGGCATGCTACCGTGGGCGCCACCAAGGCCCTGAAGCGCGGACTGGACATCGCCGTGTCGCTGACGCTGGTGCTGACCCTGGCGCCTCTGTTTGCCGTCGTCGCCGCGTGTATCAAAATCACCGACCGGGGACCGGCCCTCTACTGGCAGACGCGGGTGGGCCGCCACGGCCGCGAGTTCGCCTTCCCGAAGTTCCGCTCCATGGTCCTCGACGCCGACCGCCTGTGGCAACAGATGCTGGCGCAGAACGACCACGCCGACAGCGTCACTTTCAAGATGAAGCGGGACCCCCGCACAACCTGGATCGGCCGTCTCATCCGCAAGCTCAGCATCGATGAGCTGCCGCAGCTGTGGTGCGTGCTGCGCGGCGACATGTCGCTGGTGGGACCGCGGCCGCCGCTGCCGGCGGAGGTGTCGCGTTACAGCCTTGCCGACCGCCGCCGCCTGGAAGTGATCCCGGGCCTGACGTGCACCTGGCAGGTCAGCGGCCGCGGTGACATCCCCTTTGCGGAGCAGGTTGTCCTCGACGTGGAGTACATCCGCAGCCGCAGCCTGTGGCTCGACATTCGCCTGCTGCTGCGTACCATTCCTGCCGTCCTGCTGGGTCGCGGAGCCTACTGACCCATGATCGCACCTGTGGACCCCAGTATCCCGCAGCCCGCCACCGCCCTGCTGCGCGGCTTCCGCGCCCGCGCCAGGCATCGTGCCCTGCTGGCCCTGCGTCGCGGCGCCACTCGGCGTGGCAAGCGCGCCGTCGACATCGCTGTCGCCACGGCCCTGCTGATCGTAGCGGCACCGTTGCTGGCTGCCGCCGTCGTCGCCATGCGGCTCTCCGGCCGCCCTGCCCTGGCGCCGGTGATGCGCCGGGGCCGCTTCTGCCGCCCATTCTCCGAGCAGCGCTTTGCCGTCGACGGCCCCGCAGGTCGTTGTCTGGCCCGCCTCGGGCTGACGCGTTGGCCGGCGCTGGTCAATGTGTTGCGCGGCGACCTGTCCCTCGTCGGACCGCGTCCCGTGGCGCCCGACGACCTATCGCCCCGCGACCCGCGTGTGCGCGCCCGCTACGACGTACGCCCGGGACTCGTCTGCCTGTGGTGGGTCCGCCGGCGGATGAACATCGCCTATGGCAGTGAGACCGAGGCGGACGTCGAGTACGTCGCCACACGCAGCGTCCACGGTGACCTCGGCATCGCCGCCCGCGCCTTGCTGGCCGCAGCCTATGGCGCCGGGGGCGCGGCGGCGGGGCCAGCCGGGGCACGATTGCGCCTGCTGGGTCTGGAACTCGACAATGTGACCATGGACGCCGCCGTGGCGCGCATCGCCGCCTGGTGTGATGGCGGCCCAACGCGCAGCGTCAGCTTTGTGAACCCTCACTGCGCCAACCTTGCCCAGGGGGACCACGATTACCGGCGGGCCCTGCGCGCCAGCGACCTGTGCCTGCCCGACGGCATCGGCATCAAGGTCGCCGGGCAGCTGCTGGGACAGCCGCTGCGTCAGAACGTGAACGGCACCGACCTGTTCCCGCGCTTGTGTGCGCAACTGGCGGCCACGGGGGACAGCCTCTACCTGCTGGGCGGCCGACCTGGCATCGCCGAGGGCGTCGCCGACTGGGTACGCCAGCACGCGCCGGGCACATGCATCGCCGGTGTACGCCACGGTTACTTCACCGCCGCTGAGGAGCCGGAGGTCCTGCGCGACATCTGCCAATCGGGGGCGCGCGTGCTGCTGGTCGCCTTCGGCGTGCCGCGCCAGGATGTGTGGATCCAACAGCACGCCGCCGAGACGGGTGTGGCTGTTGCGATCGGCGTCGGTGGCCTCTTCGATTTTTACTCCGGCCGCATCCCGCGCGCGCCCCAGTGGCTGCGCGAGGTGGGGCTGGAGTGGCTCTACCGCTTCATCCAGGAACCCCGACGGATGTGGCGTCGCTACTTCGTCGGCAATTTCACCTTCCTCGCCCGTGTCGTCCGGCAGCGCTATGCCGGCACAGAACATCCCAAGGAGACCCCATGAGAGCCATTCTTGTCGCGTCGCGCCGCAGCGCCATCGACGGTGCCCTGGCGGAGCAGCCCGAAGCCCTGCTGCCCTGCGTCGACCGGCCCCTGGCCCACGTCGTGCTTGCCGAACTTGTCCGCCTCGGTATCGACACCATCGATATCCTGTTGGCGTGGGCACCCGACCGCATCGAGGCCGACCTCGGCGACGGGGAGCGCTGGGGCTGCCGCTTCCGCTACCATCTGGTGGGCGACCCGGAGAGCCCGTACGACGCCTTGCGTCGTCTCGATCTGAGCGGCGCCGACGGGGTGATCCTGGCCGATGTCGGCGTCCTGCCGCACGACCTGCGGTCTCTCGGAACGCCGCCGGCAACGCTGCTGGTGTCGGCATCGGGTGCGCCGCGGACCACGGCCGCCGACTGGACCGGCTGGGCAGTGGTGCGTGGTGGCGACCTGACGGCGACGCCCATCGGGCTGCGTCGCGCCGGCATGGCCCAATTCCTCGTTGCCGAGGGTAGCACCGGCCTGCGTGTCGTGTCCGGCGCCGCTGACCGCTTCGATACCGCCGAAGCTCTGCTGGCGGCGCAGCGCCGGCGTCTCGACGCTGGCGGCGATGACCTGCGGGGTCGGCAGCTGCAACCTGGTGTCTGGGTGGAGCCCGGCGCTCGCGTCGACCCATCAGCGCGTCTGCAGGCCCCGGTCTACATCGCTGAGGGCGCTCACATCGGCGCCGGTGCCCAGCTCGGACCGCACGTCGTGGTCGGTGCCGACAGCGTTGTCGACGATGGCGTGACGGCGACGGAGTCGCTGCTGACGGCAGGCACATACATCGGCGCTGGCCTCGATCTGACGAAGGCCATCGCTGGCGGCGGTGCCATCACCCACGCGGGTCACGGCATCACAGTGGAGGGTGTCGAGGCCTTCCTTGTCGGTGATCTCGACTGGCGACCAGGGGATGCCGTCGGCCGCCTCTGGAGCCGAATGACGGGCGCCGTCGCGTTGGTCGTCGCTGCGCCCCTGTTGCTGGTTACGGCCCTGGCTCTACGCCTTATGCGCCGCGGGCCCCTGCTGCACAGGACGGAGGCGGTTCGTCAGCCCGGTCAGCGGCGGGGTGGGACGAGCGTCACCTTCCAACTGACGAGCTTCCGCCCGCCGACGCAGGACCTGCCAGCAGGTTGGCGCGGTCATGCGATCCACCTGTTCCTCGACGTCCTGCCCGGCCTGGTGCATGTCGCGCACGGGGACTTGCGCCTCACCGGCATCGCGCCGGCCTCGACGGCGCAGTTGCAGGCCATGGATGACGACTGGCGCCAGCTCCGCCTGCGGGCGCCGGGGGGCCTGATCACGGACACTGCCCTACGCTTCGGGCCACACCCCAGCCCTGACCAGATGCGCTGCGCCGAGATGGTCTACGCCGCCACTCATGGCCCGTCTGTTGACGCCCGCCTGTTGGGCACCTGGGTTGCCGCCCTGGTACCTTGTCTCCGACGAGCCCCTGGAAGACCCGCCGCTCTCGTTGACACTCGGACCGTCGCGGGCCACATTGCACGATAGATCTGAATGTCACTTGAGGTCGACTCGATGGAGATGATACTGTGAACAAGAGGGCGCTGACCACCGGCGAGGTCGCCGGTTATCTGGGGGTCAACTTTCGCACCGTGATTCGCTGGATCGAGCGGGGGCACCTGCAGGCCTACCAGCTTCCCGGTCGAGGCGACAACCGCGTGACGGTGGAGGCCTTTCTCGACTTCCTGCGGGCCAATCAGATGCCGATCCCGGAAGAACTCACGCCTGCGGATGAAGTGGTTGCTGGCGAAGTGGTTGCTGGCGAAGTAGTTGCGGGGGAAGAGAGCCGAGCGCGGCGCGTCCTGGTTGTGGAGGACGAGGCACCGATGGCGCGCGCCATCGAGCGCGTGCTGCGGCAGGCTGACTTCGAGGTCCGCATCGCCGGCGACGGCTTCGCGGCGGGGGCGCAGTTCTCGATGTTTCAGCCGGCGGTGGCCACCCTCGATCTGCAGATCCCCGGCATGGGCGGCCTCGACGTCCTGCGCTTCGTGCGCGACACTGAGCGTCTGCGCGACACGAAGATCCTCGTCGTCTCCGCCATGCCCGTCGATCAACTGGAGGCGGCGGTGACGGCCGGCGCCGACGGCTACCTGGAGAAACCCTTCCGCAACGAGGATCTGCTGGCGCGCGTGCGCGCCCTCGCCGGCATGGAGGCCTGAGGGGTGAAGGGAATCGTCTTCAATGTGCTTGAGGATATGGTCGAGTCGAGCCTCGGCCTGGAGGCCTGGGACGAAATCCTGAGCGCCACCGCCCTGTCCTCGGGCGGCAGCTACACGGCGTCGGCGACCTATGACGACGAGGAATTACTGGCTATCGTCGGCGCCCTGTCGACGAAGACGGGGCTGCCCCCCGAACGGCTCGTGCACGACTTCGGTGTCCATCTCCTGGGTGCCTTCGCTGAGCGCTACCCCATGTTCTTCGCCGATGTCACGGTCAAGCAGTTCCTGCAGAATGTGGGTGGCATCATCCACGACGAGATACGTAAGCTCCATCCTGGCGCCGGCGTGCCCGATATCGGCTACGAGGATCCGGCACCTGACCGACTGGTGATGCTCTATCGTTCGCCACGGCGGATGTGCACCCTCGCCGAGGGCCTGATTCGCGGCAGCTCCGGCCACTTCGGCGTCGGCATCGAGTTGACCCATCCCCGGTGTCTGCATCGGGGCGACGATCACTGCCGCCTCGAGATTCTCTTCGCGGAGAGCTGATGGCCGCCGGCGAATCCACCGATCTCGCGGCCCGCGTTCAGGTCCTGGAGCGCGCCCTGCAACGTGAGCGGCAAGCGCGGCGGCAGGCCGAAGACCTTCTCGAGAGCAAGGCGACCGAGCTCTACACGGCCAATCACGAACTGCGCGGCCAGTACAACTATCTGACCAACGTTCTGTCGGCCATTGCCGACGGCATTGTCCTGGTGCGCGCCGACGGCACCGTGCGCGACACCAACCCGCCCATGCAACGCATGCTGGGCCGGAGCGCCGCCGACCTCGTTGGCAAGCCCGCGGTGGACCTGGTGGAGCTGTCCACCGGGTCGTCCCTGGCCGAGTTCATGGCGGAGGCGTCACCGCAGTTCTCTCAACCGGACCAGGTCGACCACGGCTACACCGAGGGTACGGTCGTCGAGGACGGGGGCCAAAGCCACTCGGTGAGTGTCGCCGTGCGTCGCGTCTTCGATCCCGAGGACGGCGCCGACGGCCGGGTGATCTCGGTGCACGACATCACGCACCGGATCCTCGCCGAGGCCCAGCTGCGGCAACTGTCGAACGCCATCGAGCAGATCGCCGATGCCGTACTGATCACCGACCGCGAGGGGCGCATCGAGTACGCCAACCCCGCCTTCGAGACCATCACCGGCCACGCCCTGCATGAGGTCATCGGCGAGCGACCCTCCTTCCTGCAGTCGGGATACCACGACGAGGCCTTCTACCGCGATCTCTGGGATACGATCCTCGCCGGCAAGGTCTACCGCGCCGAGTTGGTGGATCGACGCAAGGACGGCATGGAGATTCACCTGGAGAAGACGATCACGCCCATTCGTGATCCGCAGGGCGAGATCACCCACTTCGTGTCCTCCGACCGGGATATCACCAGGAAGCGCTTAGTAGAAAAGCGTCTGCGGGAGAGTGAGGAGCGTTTCCGCAACCTCGTCGAGCAGGCGGGGGACGCCTTCTTCGTGCACGACCTGAAGGGTCAATACGTCGATGTCAACGGCGAAGCCTGCCGCAGTCTCGGCTACGGGCGCGAGGAGCTCCTGCAGATGAGTGTGAAGGAGGTCGTCGAGGGTGCCGACATGGAGCGACTACGCCGCCAGTGGGAGGCCATGCCGGAGGGACAGCCCGTCAACCTGGCGGGCGTGCACCGGTGCAAGGATGGCAGAGCGCTGTCCGTCGAGTCACGGATCGCCAAGTTCCGCGAGCGTGACCAAGTCCTCGTCCTGGCCCTGGTGCGTGATGTTACCGAGCGCAGGAGTCTGGAGGCCCAGGTCGTGCAGGCCGAGAAGATGGCCGGTCTCGGACAGCTGGCGGCGGGTGTGGCCCACGAGATCAACAACCCCGTTGGCTACGTGATGAGCAACCTGCAGACCCTGACCGAATACATGCTGACAGCCCGGGGCCTGATGGAACAGACCCAGGCCCTGCGGCGGCTGGAGGCGGAGGCGCCGAGCGCCGACGGGGCACACCAGCGCATCGCCGCCGAGATCGAGCGCCTGAGCACGGAGGGGGATATCGAGTACATCCTCGGGGATCTCGATGCCCTGCTGTCGGAGTCCCTCGAGGGCGCCCACCGTGTGCGCGACATCGTGCAAAACCTGAAGAGTTTCGCCCGCGCCGATGACGACGTCATGCAGGAGGCCAACCTCAACGAGGGTCTCGAAGCAACGCTGCGTGTGGTGTGGAACGAGCTGAAGTACAGGATCGAGGTCGTCAAAGAGCTCGGCGAGTTGCCGTTGGTGAACTGCCATGCAGGTCAGCTCAACCAGGTCTTCATGAACCTGTTGGTCAATGCCAGTCAGGCGATCGCGACGAAAGGGCGTATCGAGATCCGCACGGTGGCCCACGGCAACGAAGTGCGCGTGCGCATCGCCGACACTGGCAGCGGCATGTCACCGCACCTGCTGGGACGGATCTTCGATCCCTTCTTTACCACCAAGGAGGTGGGCAAGGGCACCGGACTTGGGCTGTCGATCTCCCATGGGATCGTGCAGCGCCACGGTGGCCGCATCGAGGTGGAGAGCGAGGAGGGGGTGGGCACGGCCTTCACGATCGTGCTGCCTGTGAACGGACCGGGGCACGGTGACTGAGACAAAGATCCGCATGCTGCTCGTCGATGACGAGGCATCGATCCTTTCTGCCCTTCGGCGCTTGTTGCGGCACGAGGACTGGCACCTGCGGTTGGCGTCGTCAGGAGAGGCTGGGCTGGCCGCCCTCGACGAGGAGGCGGCGGACATCGTCATCTCCGATGTCCGCATGCCGGAGATGGACGGGCTCACCTTCCTGCGCTGCGTCCGCGAGCGGCACCCTGCGGCCGTCCGTGTGGTGCTCACCGGCTACGCCGAGGAGGAGGAGCTGCTGGTCGCCTTCCGCGACGGGGACACCCACGAGATTATCACCAAGCCGTGGGACGACGCGATGTTGCGAGAGCGCCTGCGCACCATGGTGGCGCAAGTGACGGTGCAGCGCCACGAACGGCGCGATCTGTCCGAGCTGATCCGGCGGTTCGATCCGCTGCCGGCGCTGCCGGCGGCCTACGCGCAGCTGCAGACGGCACTGGCCGTCGCCGAGCCTGCGATAGATGCAGTGGCGGCGGCGCTGCTGCGCGAGCCGTCGTTGGCGGCCAAGGTCCTGCAGATTGCCAACTCGTCGCTCTTCGGGCAGTACCGTCGTGTCGAGACCGTGAGCCGCGCCGTCGTCGTCATCGGTCTGCGTTCGGTGCAGGCCCTGGCTGCGGCTGGTGCCGCCTTCCTCGCTTTCCCTGACGGGGGGGACCTTGACCGCGAGCTTCTATGGGAGCACGGCCTGCGAGTCGGCGATCTGGCGCGGCGGCTGGCGGCGGGCGCCGGCGCCGACGCTGCCGGGCAGGAGGAGGCCGCCGTGGCGGGCCTGCTGCATGACGTCGGCAAACTCGCTTTTGACGCACATGCCGGCGCCGACTACGCTGGAATCCAGCGCCTCGCCGCCGCCGAGCATCTGTCCGTGCAGGAGGCGGAGCGCCGTCAATTCGGCTGCAGTCACGCCCTGCTCGGCGGCCACCTCGTCGACTGGTGGCAGCTGCCGCCGGTTTACGGCGACATCCTGCGCGCCCATCATACGCCGATGTCCTCACGGCTGGCACCAATGCTGACAGCGGCGGTGCACGTCGCCGACGCCGTCGATCGGCGCGCCCTGGGCGACACGGACGCCTGCATCGACGCTTGGGCTCTGCGTCTCCTGGACCTCGACGCCGCCGCACTCGAGGACCTGGGGGACACACCGCCGCCACCCGCTACCTGAGACCCGGACCGGTACCCATGGAGTCCATGCACACGCTGCTTCTCGTCGACGACGAGCCCGCCGTTCTCAATGCTCTGCGCCGGGTATTCCATCGGGCGCCCTATACCATCCTGACCGCCGCAAGCGGCGAGGATGGCATGGCGATGCTGGCCGCCCATGACGTGTCGCTCATCCTCTCCGACCAACGCATGCCCGGCATGATCGGTGCCGAGTTCCTCCGGCACGCCCGCGAGCAAAGTCCCGGCACCATGCGCGTGATCCTCACTGGACACGCGGATGTGGACGCGACGGTGCAAGCGATCAACGAGGGCGGTGTGCACCGTTACCTGCTCAAGCCCTGGGACGACGATGACCTGCGGCGCCTGGTGGTTGAGCTGCTTGAGCTCCACGACCTGCGCCGCGACAACGATCGGCTGCAGGCGGAGTTGCGGCTGCGCAATCGCGAGTTGGAGGCCTCGAACTCGAGCCTCGAGGGCCAGGTCGCGGAACGCACCACCGAACTGCGGCTGGCGCACGACGAGCTGCAGTTGCGCGTCGCCGAGCTGGAGGGCCGCGATCGCATCGCCCAGCACCTGCTGCAGGTCCACGGGCTGCAGGATACCCTGGATCTGCTGGTGCGGGTTATCGTCGACATCCTGGGCCTGCCCGTGTCGGTGTGGATGGCCGCCAAGGGTGCTCCCGAACTCGCCGCCGGCGGGACGCCGACAGCGGCCGTTGCTGACGCCACCTTCGACAGGGCATATCGCGCGGGAGGCCCCGCGCAGGACCCTGGAGGCATGGTGGTGGTCCCCCTGGTTCGTGGCGACGAGGTGCTCGGTTTCCTCGGCGCCGAAGGGCAGGCCGGCGAGCCACCCTCCGCTTCGCACCAGCGCGTCCTCGGCGCCTTCGCGCCACAGGCGGCAATGGCGATCTCCGACGCCCTGCTGCAGGCCGACTTCGGCGCCTGGCGACGAGAGCTCGACAGCGTCCTGCGCGACGTCGATACAGCGCGCCTCCGGTGAAGGGCAAACGCCGGACCGCGGAGCGGTCCGGAACCCGCAAGTCGGTGGAGTTGGCCACCGGCGGCCCCCTGTATGTGTTGGCCGATGGTCTGGCAGCCGCTGCCGAGGCGGGCAACCAAGTGCTTGCCGCCCTCGGGCTGACGAGCCTCGCCGCCCTCTTGCAGGGGGCACCGCCGGTCGCACTCGTGCGCCCCGGACAGGTGCTTGCCTTGCAGGCCTCGGGGCCCCTGCCGCCGCGCGCGGCGCTGGTCGGCAATCCAGGTCCTGGCATCGAGGTCGATGGGGATCGGCTGCTGGCGGGTCGGCTCGGCTACCTGCAGATGGACGCCGGGCAGCTGTCGGTGCTGGGGCCGTTGTGGATTTCCCAGGACCGCATGGCTGCCGTCCTGCTGCTGCTGGACGGCAGCGCTGTCGACAGCATCGAGCCGGCCTGGATCGAGGCGCTCCTCGATGCAGCGGGTGTGTCCTACGGTCGCATCGCCGAACCCGGGGTGGACGACAGCGACGCTGACCCCCGGGCCATTGCCATCGCCCGGGGGGATCTCCCCGGGGACAGCACCGACGGCCGACTGGAGTACCACGTTGTGATCGGCAGCCGGGCCGGTACCCTGCTCGCCGACGGTTCCATCGATCTGCGGGAGCGCAACGGCACCGTGGCGGTGACCGCCGGACAACGGATCTGCACTCTCGTCGACCCCATCACCGGTACTTGTGGTCGCGATGTCCTCGGCGTCCCCGTGGCGGTTCGCGAGCCGTCGCTGTTCGCGCTCGAGGAGGGGGCGAACACTACCTGTGAGGCGATCGAGGGTGGCAAGCAGATCAGCGCCGCCATTGACGGCGTCATCATCTTCGAGGGCACCAAGCTGTCCGTCAATCCGGCGCTGACCGTACGTGGCGATGTCGATTTCGAGGTGGGTAACATCGACGTCGGCGACGACGTCATCATCCAGGGCTCGGTACTGTCCGGTTTCCGGGTTCGAGCCGGCGGCTCGGTGATGGTGTCGGGTGTCGTCGAAGTGGGGGCGGTGATCGAAGCTGGCCGCCACATCGTCGTGGCCCAGGGCATCATCGGCGAGACCACGACCGTGACCGCCGGCGCGGACGTGGAGACCCGCTACGTGCAGGGCGCCCGGATCCTGGCCGGCGGGACCGTGCGCATCGGCAGTTTCCTCTACAACGCACGAGTCCAGGCTGATGGCGATATCGTGGTCAGTGCCGCCGGGGGCGAGCGGGCGGGCACGATCGTGGGCGGCGAGGCGCTGGCGGGCCGGCGGCTCGAGGCACGCCGACTGGGTTCGCCACGGGCGGCGGCGACCGTCGTGGGTTTGCAGCCGCCGATGGAGCTGGCGGTGCGCCTGGGGCGATTGCGGCAGGCCGTCGACTACTGCCAGACTCAGGCACTGCGTATCCTGCGCTCGCTGGGCATGGCAAGCCCTGACGCAGTCAGCATCCAACGGGCCCTGGCCTCGGCGGCGCCGGCGCGGCGGCAGCAGCTGGTCGATCTGCTGCGCAAGCTCAGCGAGTTGCTGAAGGCCAAGGATGAGGCCGAGACGGCGCTGGTCGCCGCGGAGGGGGAAGTCACGCAGTTCCTGACAGGAGCAGTTGTGATCGTCCGAGAGCGCGCCGAAGCCGACGTGGAACTGCGCCTCGGCACTTTCGTGCGCCGCCTGGAGGACGCTGTCACTGCCGCCCGCTTCGTGTGGACCGCCGACGGCATCCGCCAGAAGGGGATCTAAGCTCCTCCGTCTGCGATGGCACCGACGGGACCGTGTCGCATCCGGACAGCCGTATCGATGGTAGAGGATGGCCTCCACGAAATGACGGCAAGCTTGCCATCGGCCTGCTGATGTACGTTCTGTTCGTTATACCCAGGGCGAAGCCCTGATCGACCTGCATCCCGAGGAGATTCCGATGCTCTCAAGAAGACTGCACGATTTTCTGCCAGGCCTGATCTGTCTTGCGCTGCTGCTGGCTGGGTGCGCAAGTCTCTGGCCTGCCCACAAGGAGGCCGGGACGTTGGCGGCCCACGTTGTCTACATCAGCGACGAGTATGCCAATATCAACACCGATCTTTCCCAGCAGAGTCTCGCTGCGGCAGGTATAACCCACGGCTCGACTTTTCAGGCTCGCCTGCGGGAGCAGCGGATCGAAGTGATGCTTGGCAAGGGATACAAGGACGTCGAGCGAGGGGAGTGGATCGGGCTGATCGAGGAAGATGGCAGTCTGCAGATCGCCATCAGTTTTGGTCATGCTGCAACGGTCCTGGAATGCGCTGTGGGTGACACGCTCGTCATCACACCGATCCAGCACCCTTGAAGTGATGCGTGGACTCTATCCGGCGCTGCGCCCACGGCTGCACGCATGAGCGCCGGAGCCCGCAGGGCAGAGCACTAGCGTCCGGCCCAGATCGCCTTGATCACCTCTTCCTGCGAGTAGCCCACGGGACAGGCGGGACTGCGGGTGTTGGCCCGATAGCTGCCGCGCGTCTCGTTCGGACAGGAGATCATGCGGTGCACCGGCATCTGCAGGTGGCCGTTGGCATCGGTCTGCTTGATCCAGTCCCAGGCATACTCGAGCCACCGGTTCCGATACGTCTCCTGCTGCAGGGAGAACCAGGAAACCTCGTCCCAACCCCAGACGAAGATCGAGGTGGTGTCGGCGACGTTGGCCGCATCCCGCTTGCGTCCATAATTGTCAAACTCGACGAGGTAGGGGAGGCTGTCGCAGCGCCAGCCGCTGGGGGTGAGGGCTCCCTGGCTCCGGTGATAGATGGCGTCGAGATATCCCACCTCGAGCACGGCCTCGTACGGTTTGTCCGGCACCTCCTTGATGCGCAGGGGGAAGGAATTGAAGTCCAGTAGGCTGACGCCATCGACGATCATCTCACCCGACGGCACGTGCGCGTCGAGCAGGACGAGGTGCCGGCGAGCGTGCCGGCGAGCGTGCTGTCTGGCATAGGCCCGGATTCTTGTCAGCAGGGCCGACCACTCTACCAGGTCGGGATCGGCCATACCGATCAGCTCAACCTGCCCCAGGTGCAGGGCCTCGCAGCCGATGTTGATGTAGGCACCGGCGAGATAGAAAAACCACAACTGCGTCTCCAGCCGCGTGATGTCAGGCACGCTGCTGCGACCCCAGTGGTTGACGAGTTTACCCTCCTCGTTGAGCATGGCCTCGTAGGAGAATGTGCGGTCCACCACCGGCTGGCCGAAGGCCTCCAGCACCCAGGCGGGGATCTTCACACTGCCCACGTCAGGGGTGATGACCTCGAACAGGCAGCCCTGAAAGATGACGTCCGGGTCGAAGGCGTGGACGCGCCGTACCAGGGAATCGGCGTCGGCCCAGAAGCCCGGCTCGCTCAGGCGACTCTCCCCACCCCAGCGGTACAGAGCCCTGCCGATGAACTTGGCGCCGATGTTCTCGATCAGGCGGATGTCGTCTGCGCGAAAGGGGTATTCGCGACGAGCCTCGGGAGTACCGGTGACCAGGAAAAATGCCATGGTAACGGAACGGTCGAGATAGTTCTCCAACACCTCGCGTGAGATGGTTCCGTCGAAGCTGTAGTCTACCGCGGTGGCCGGTTGGGCTTGCAGGGCGAGGATGGCACCGAGAATCACTGTCAGCCAGCCGCGTACTCCCGTGGACTGTGTCGCACTCATGTATCTCTTCTCCCGGTTACGCGTGCAGTCCTTCCCTGAGCATAGCCAGCAAGTCCGACATGGCCAACGCACGGTATTCGCGACGTCATGGCGACGGCCGCTGTGCCGCGATTGCCGTCACCACGTCGCTTCGTGCCGCTGTCGGCACCACCGTCACGGGCAGTTGGGGCACGCAGTACGACCCGGTGGCATAGCCCTCACACAGCCCTGCGACAGTCCGGAACGGGGCGCCGCGTGATAATGTTGGCAGAGTCCGATGGGACCTGTAGGTTGGTCAAGTCCCATTTTCAGTTGAAACGCACAGACTCGCGTGAAAGTGTCAGCCC
>ERZ890510.644-NODE-644-length-26520-cov-7.421047_pt1 | contig 26520 bp, 20 predicted proteins | sample MGYA00521265_ERZ890510 | MGnify/ENA primary metagenome ERZ890510 (study PRJEB32303, sample SAMEA104408624) | aquatic metagenome | biome: Brackish water; feature: Chemocline; material: water | place: Baltic Sea | collected 2014-10-26T21:54:00 | depth 110 m ... | reverse complement strand
CATCAACGCTCTTGGAGCCCTCAAAATGCTTGACTCCCAAGACAGTTGCTGAGATTCCTACGATGACGAGCGCCGCGGCGGCGCCTGCAAGCATGGAGGCCTGCTTCGGCAACCATGCCCGAATCCTGAATGGGGCTTCGACGAACCTCCAGGATAAGTGGGCGAGCACGAAGCTTGCCACGATCACACCGATTATCACGCTGGGCGAAAGACTTGGTGAGGCGTTGGGGTAGCGTGCGAAGGCCAGCAGGGGCCAATGCCAAAGATAGAGGGGGTAGGAGATAAGGCCGACATAGACGAGCGGCTTGGCCGCTAGTAGGCGGCCGACCACGGTGCGCGTGGTTCCGTTCGACCAGATGACTAGGCCTGCTCCCACCACGGGAGCTAGCGCATTCAATGCAGGGAATACCGTCCCGGAATCGTATGCGAATACAGGAACAGCGATACAGGCGACTCCTATTACCGATACGACCTGCCTAATACCCTCATGTGCAGGGCGTCCACTGGCTCGGAGCGCCAACCATGCCCCGAGCGCCAGTTCCCATGCCCGTGTCGGTAGCAAGTAGAACGCTGCCGCCGGCATGTGCTCTACAGCCCACACGCTCAGCAGTAGCGAGGACACCCCGAACAGCAGAACCAGTTGGGTTCGCCATTTGGGCATAAATTTGGTGATTACAACCATCGTTATGGGGAACAGTAGATAGAACTGTTCTTCTACAGCAAGAGACCAGGTATGGAGCAGCGGCAGTTCGTCCGCCGTTGGTCCGAAGTAGCCCGATTGCTGCCAGAAGAACACATTGGAGCTGAACGTGGTCAGCGCGAGTACCGACCCACCAAGCCTCGCGAAGTCTGCGGGGAGCAGGACGAACCACCCGGCGACCATCGTGAAGACGGCGACCGTCAGCAGGGCAGGTAGTATTCTGCGAGCTCGCCGTTCCCAGAATCGTAAGAGACTGAATCGGCCTTGTTCAAGATCATTCGCTACCAGCGACGTGATAAGAAATCCAGAGATGACGAAGAAGACATCTACGCCGATGAAACCACCGGTAAATCCAGCGACTCTGGCGTGGAACAAGACCACAGGTAGAATCGCGAGCGCCCTGAGCCCGTCGATTTCGGGTCGGTAACTATGCATTCATGATCCCAGGCGAAGATGGTCAGCAGCTTCGCGCCTGCTGACCAAAGACTGTCCCGTTTAGTGAGATGAAAGCATGACATCAATCGCCGTGCATATTGTCAACGAATTGCGTTACGGAATCAGCCAAGCAACCGTCGCGTATCGACCACCGTCGGGATCTCGCTACCTAACGATACGAGCGGAGACCAGGCCCGCTTACGAGCAGCAATGTGTCCATCTGTGAGGCCGCCACGCGGCAGGCAGTCAAACATGGATCGTTAGACTCTGCGGCCGTTTGCGGTGGAAGCTGCGCTGCCGGGTGGGCCGCTAGACGTACTTAGCGATCCAGGCGAGGGCGCGGGCCCAGCCGTCGGTGGCGGCGTGCTCGCGGTAGCTGTCGGTGCCTTGGTTCATGAAGGCGTGGCTGGTGCCGGGGTAGAGGACCATTTCGTGGGTGGTGCCGTTGCGGGTTAGTGCAGCATCGATCTGGTCGGCTTGGGCGGGGCTGGGGTTGGTGTCGTCGGCGCCTGAGAGGACGAGGACGGGGCACTTGATGTTGTCGCTGAATTCGAAAGGCGCGGGGTCTTGGCCTGAGCCAAGCGGGTTGAAGACGAAGCCGGGGTAGAAGCAGACGGCTGCTTTGAGGTCGGGATTGTGGCCTACGGTCAGGTAGGAGACCTGGCCACCCATGCAGAAGCCCATGACGCCTATGCGATCTGAGGCGATCTCGGGGAGGCTGGCCATATAGCCGAGAGCTCCGTTGACGTCATTGACGAAGTCCGCAACGCGCATGCTGGCGCTGCGGGGGCCACCACCTTCGGCTCGCTCGGGCAGGCCACGGTGGAAGAGGTCGGGGCCGATGGCGGCGATGCCTTGGGCTGCGAGGTTGTCGATGGCGTTCTCGGTGGTGTCGTCCCATCCGGGGCCACCGTGGAGGACGACCATGGCGGGCGCGGAAGACGCGCCCTCCGGAATAGCTACGTAACAACGCATGTCGTTGCCGTCGAGTTGAATCGTTCGCCATTCACCCATGGTTCGCCCCCTGAAGCTCACGTCTTGATTGGCGAGATACTAGCACTGCTATGCGCGTAGGATGGCGCGAGCAATGAGCGAACGAACAGACAATCCGCCACTAGAGCGCACACAGGCAGAGCCCCCGGAGCCCGAGCGCGAACAGGCTGGGCACCGGCAAGGCCGTTTCTACTACGGCTGGGTGATCGTGTCGGTGTTTTTCGTGGTGGAATTCGTGACGTACAGCACCACGGGCAGCATCATCACGCTGTTCTTCCCGTCGATGATGGAGGAGCTGGGCTGGTCGCTGACGCAGTTGACGGGGGCGGTGACGGCCGCCGGGATAGCGGGGATGTTCGCGGCGCCCATCGTGGGGCCGTTGTTGGATCGCTATGGCGGACGACCGGTGCTGGCAGGTGGCGCGGTGGTCGCTGGCGTGGCGTTGCTGTTGATGGCGCGGGTGCAGGAGCTATGGCAGTACTGGTTGCTGTTCGGCGCGGTCGGTGCGCTAGGCATGGGAGAGTTGGGCCGCCTTTCGACTCCGGTGGTGATCGCGAAGTGGTTCGTGCGGATGCGCGGGCGGGCGCTGGCGATCGCGACATCCGGGAACATGGTCGGCGGGATGATCATGGCGCCAGTGATGGGATCGGTGATCGCGTGGGTGGGTTGGCGCGATACGTGGGCGATGCTGGCGGGGGCGATCCTGCTGCTGAACCTACCGCTGGTGGTCATTTTCATGCGTCGGGTGCCGGAGGACATGGGGCTGCGGCCCGATGGCGATCCGCCGTTGGTGGACATACCTGGCACACCTGGGGCAAACAGGCGCTCATATGCAACAGAGCAGAGCTGGACGCTGAAGACGGCAGCACGCACGCGCTCGCTGTGGCTGATGGTGGTGGCGTCGAACTTCGTGGGGTTCGCGACGGCGGCGGTGTCGTACCACCAGATCATCTTCTTCGTGAACGAGGGCATGTCCATCCAGAGTGCTAGCTACGTGCTGAGCGCGAGCTTGTTGTTCAGCGCGCTGGCGCGGTTCCTGTGGGGATTCCTGGTGGAGCGCTTCTCCGTACGGGCATGCCTGTCGACGATGGCGGGATTCAGGGCGTTGGGTACGCTGTCGCTGGTGGTGGTGCCCTACCCGTTCAACATCGGGACGTTCGTGATCGGCTGGGGGTTGCTGGGCGGGGCGTTCGGTTTGCTACAACCCATCGCGTGGTCTGACTACTACGGTCGAGGGTTCCAGGGGAGTATCCAGGGCACGCTCAGGCCGCTGCTTACGGCGTCGAGATTGATCGCGCCGATCTCCATGGCGGTGCTGTTCGACATCACAGGCAGTTACGACGTGGCGTTCGGGTTGGCGTTCGCGGTCGCAGCAGCGTCGATAGGGTTGTTCTGGTTGGCTAAGCCACCGACGCTACCCGAACCCGAAGGGACTGGCGCTTCTGGCGCAGGCGGTCGCGATTCAGATATGGTTGAGCCAAGTTCGTGAAGATAGGCAATCAGGAGGCAACGTGGGCAGCAACATCGCAATCATGGGCGCAGGAGCGCTCGGTAGTTACGTAGGTTCTTTCTTGGCGAGGGACGGTCAGCAGGTGACGTTCATCGACATGTGGCCGGAGCACGTGGAGAAGATGCGGGCCGATGGCCTGCACGTTACGGGCAGCCAGGGGCCATTCACGGTGCCGGTGAACGCGATGCATCTGACCGATGCTCAGGCGATCAAGGAGAAGTTCGATTTCGCGTTCATCTCGGTGAAATCGTACGACACAGAGTGGGCGACCCATTTCATCAACCGTTACGTGAAGCCTGAGGGCTTCTTCGTGTCACTCCAGAACTGCTGGAACGACACGGTCATCGCGGACATCGTGGGTGCGGAACGGTCGGTTGGCTGTATCGCATCGCACATCGAGGTGGCGCTGTGGGAGCCGGGTCACGTGGAGCGCGGCGGTGCCGTGGGACGAGATTCAGGCCACTACGTGTTCCGGGTGGGCGAGCACGATGGCTCTGAGTCGGCGCGGGTCAACGAGGTCGTTGGCCTGCTGGACCTGATCGATGGCGCATACGCGACGGACAACCTGTGGGGCGAGCGCTGGGCGAAGCTGTCGCAGAACTCGATGGGCAACGCTATCTCAGCGTCGACGGCGATGGGGACGCTGGAGTTGAACAACAGCCAGGCCAGCCGAGAGATCGGGATACACCTGGCCAAGGAGAGCGCGAAGGTGGGCTTGGCGATGGGCCTGAACGTTGTGGAGATCAACGCGACTCCTGCAACCAAGTGGGCGGCTGCCGATCAGGGCGACGTGTACGAGGAGCTCGACGATCTGATGGCGAATCGGCCGTCACGCACGAACTGGAAGGCGTCGATGGCGCAGGATGTGGCGAAGGGGCGACGCTCAGAGATCGATTTCATGAACGGGCTGGTCGCGCGGAAAGGCGTTGAGGTTGGCGTGCCCACGCCGTACACGGACGCAATCATCAAGATCATGCACGGGGTGGACGACGGGTCTATCACGCCAAGCGCGGCAGTGGCGGACATGATTTTGGCGGAGGTTCGCCGGTAGCGGCGTGACGGGCTCGCAGGAAAGGTCGCTGGCATGAGCGTACGTATCAACCATATCGCCATCATCAGTCATCAGTACGGGATGCTGGGGAAGTTCTACGAGTCGTTGTTCGGGATGAAGCCTGCGGGCGATTCGCCGACGCACGCGTCGCCATCGTACGGCGATGGGAATATCGGCATGCAGTTGCTGGTGCGACGCGATGGATACATCGGTGGGCTCGATCACTGCGGGATGCTGGTGAGCGATCTGGGTGAGGTCGAGAGTCGGATGAAGAAGTTCGATGGCTCGAACATGGTGAAGCGTCCGAGCACGCGGCCTTTCGCGGCGTACTCAGCCAACGACCCAGACGGCAATCATTTCGATCTAGCCGAGGACGAGAGCGGGGATCGCAAGGAGATCTACGCGAAGGGCGTTTGGGAGCAACCACGGTCGATCAATAAGTACGCGATACGTACGTTGCACGCTGAGCGTATGGCTGCGTTTTACGCTGAGGTGTTCGGCTTCGCGGAGGCGCCAGGTAATGGCGATCCGGCGAGCTATCACCTGACGGACGGTCGGGTGACGTTGGCCATCTTGCCGTGGAGCATGTCAGTGTTCGACGGCATGGCGATCAAGCGCCCGGGGCCGGAGCACATCGGCTTCAAGGTTGAGGATATGGAGGCGTTCAAGACGGACGCTGCGAAGCTGGCTGGGGCGAACCCGTACCTAGCTCCGACGCCTCTGGGCGGCAGCCCGGAGTCGGATGTACGGCGGCGATTGTTCGAGGCGAACGCGACGGGGAAATTCCAGTTGGCCGACCCGGATGGTGTGTGGATCGACATTACGGACGAGTAGCGGGGCGAGATGGCATCTGGTGAACAGCAAGGTTGGCCACAGCGGTTCAGCGCGAGGTACGACCGAGCGCTCTTGCCGGTGCTCGCGATCGTTCCTGTGCTGCCGCTGACACGAGCGGCGTTCTTGTGGGCTGGTGGAGAGGCTGGGCTCGCGGCGGGGTTGCTGGTGATAGCCACGCTCGGTTCGCTGGCGCTTTGGGCCGTGTTGCCTCGGGGGTTCGAAGTGTGGCCTGACCGGGTGCGCATCGTGCTGGGTGGGCCGTTCACGTTCAGCGTCAATCTCGACTCGATCGAAGGGGTTGAGGCTGCGCCAGGGGTGAGGGCGATACTGCCGATGCGCTGGGGGGCGATCTTCGCGACATCGTTCAAGACGACGGTGCGCTTGAGGCGGCCCAAGGGGGTCAGCTACATGATCAGCCCTAGGGACCCGGCGGGGTTCTCCGAGAGCGTTGGCGCGGCGATCGCGAAGAGGCGTAGGAGCTAGCTCCAGGGTGAGTCATCCTAAGGGTGGAAGAGGCGCAACCAGCCGACGACTGACGGATGCCCGCTCCGGCATGGCGCACCATGCCGGGTTCTGAAGGCGTACGCGTAGAAGCGCGCTTCGGTGCCTAGTGGCTGCCGCCGTATTCGGTCTCGATGCGGGCGAGTTCGTCGGCGCCCTGTTGGTTGTAGAACTGGGTCATCTCTTCAGCGTGGGGCAGCGTCTTGAGGTATTCAACGACGGTGCCTTTGGCTTTGAGTTCTTCGAGCACTGCGCGCTGAGCGGAGAGTGCAGCGATCTGGAGGAAGCCGGGCATGACAGCGCAGCTTGCGCCTGCATCTTGGTACTCCTGGAGGGTGAGGCCGCGAGGGAGTACGCCGAGCGACGGTTTACCGTTGAAGGCGTCTGCGTAGAAGCGGGTGTCTTCGGCGTTGCTGGAGGAGAGCCAGCCGATGTCGGCGCCAGCTTCAAGGCAGGCCTGGAGGCGTTCCAACTTCTCGGTCTTGTCGGGGATGTCACAGCGGGCGATGACGAGGAAGTCCTGGTCAGTGCGGGAGTCGACGGCGGCGCGGATCTTGTCGACCATCTCGGGAGTGCTGATGAAAGCGCCTGCAGCGCCCATGTGGACGGGGCGCTTGGGGGTGAGTTGGTCTTCGATGTGGATGGCGCTGGCCCCTGCCCGCTCGTACTCCTTGACGGTGCGGACGACGTTGACGGCACCGCCGAAACCGGTGTCAGCGTCGGAGATCAGGGGGATGTCGGAGACGGCGTCCATTGCGATGATGCGTTCGAGCATCTCGTGCATGGTGAGGATGCCAGCGTCTGAGTAGCCAGACATACGGTGAGCGACGCTACCGGAAACGTGGACGGCGGAGAATCCGGCTAGCTCAAGGAGCCTGGCTGTGATGGGGTCTCCTGCGCCAGGGGCGGCGACGATCTCGGTTGCGTTGAGGGCGTCACGAAGCTGGCGCCTCTTGTCGTTTGCGGAAGCCATGTGGGTTTCTCCTGTTCTCGGGTTGTTGCCAGGGGGTCTAGGGCCAAATCTGCGGTGGTGGCCAACCTGCGGTGGTGACTGTATCGCATCCGGCGTTTGGACGCGCGTGGGGCGACGATACAATTCCGCGCGTGCGTGCGAAGATGGGCCTGCCATGCGAACAAAACTGAGACGGCTTCTACCCAGCGAGTGGGACATCTGGCTACCGCTGGGGGTAGTCGTGGTATTCATCGCGGCCGCCGTGGTGATGGTGGCGGTCGGGTTCAGCTTCGGCATCCCTGAAGGCGACGTGGAGCGCATCCACATCCTTTACACCGAGATTGGCGTGCAGACGACGGCGGGGATCTTCGCGATCATCATCTCGCTGTCGCTGATGGCGATCCAGTTCGCGGCGCAGGAGTACTCCCATCGGATCATGGAGTACTACCTACGAAGCACGGTGTTCTGGACCACGATCGTGGTCTACCTGACGGTGATTACGTCAGGGATCGTCCTACAAGCGCAGGCGTCTTCGAACGACGATGTTCGGGCTGCGGCGCTGCTCTTGGTTGCAACGATGCTGGCCCTGGCGCTGCTGATCCCTCATTTCCTGGTGACCGCCGCGTACCTGAAGCCGGAGTTCGTGGTGGGCAAGCTGATACGTCGGCTGGATCAGGGATATGTGCGGGGGGTTGCGCGACGAGGGGTTCCCACGCCGGATGCGGATCGGTTGCTGCCGATCGTCGAGTTGATCGAGCGGGCCATCGACCGGGGCGACCTGACGACGATGCGTGGAGCGCTGGAGCAGGTGCAGGCTGCGTACGCTCGCGTTGGCGCGCCTGAACACAACATGACTGTGGATCACTACTTCCTGGATGGCCTGCTACGCGTGGGCCGTAAGGCCATCTCGCAAGCCGACGAACAGCAAGCGGCGGTGTTGGCCATCCACACGATCAGCGCGATGGGGAGCCAGCAGAACGCGGGCATGGTCGTGGACGCTCTGGAGGAGCTCGGCTTCGGCGCGCTGCGGCGTGATGCGCCGGTTGCGGTGGGCGAGATGATCTCGGCTACGGCTGAGATCGCCGAACAGACGAAGGACATGGATCTGCGAGCGCGCGTGATGACTTCATACGCGGAGTTGGGGCAACGGTTGGTGCGCGCAGACCAACGCCGTCTTCTACGGCAGCTTACGGGAATCGTGGTTCTGGCGGGCATCGAGGCTGCTGAACGGAAAGAGATAAAACGCGCGCAGGGATCGATCGGGCTCCTGGAGGAGCTTGGGCACGATTCTGCGGAGGCGCACATGTCCCAGGTAGTGATGGACGTGGGCAAGGGTTTGCAGCAGCTAGGCACGGCAATCGCAGATGTCGATCCGGCAGGGGCGCAGGCCGTGGTGCTAGCGCTGCTTCGCGTGGAGCGGACGATCCCACGTCACGAGCGTGACCTGCTGGGCGTCATCGAGTTCGCTCGCGCCGATCTGGAACGCCTGGTGGGTACGGCCGCCGCACCGAGCACAGGACTGGGTGGAGCCGACGGTGACGTGGCTGACGCGCCGGGTGCGGCGACGGCCAACGACGACCCGCTGGGGCTCGCCGATCTGTGGGCGGGATCGAAGGACTAGGTCAGCAAGGAGACCCCGTGGCACTGCGTATCGAGGTAAACGACCACACCGACGTTCCGCTCTCGCGAGCCCATGATTTCGCTCTGAGGGCTGAGAACGCGGGCATCGATGGCGTGGGGGTGCATGACCACCAAGGCTCGGGGCACGATGTGTTCGTGCGGCTGGCTGAGATCGCGAATCGGACATCGAGAGTGACGTTGTTCCCGTCGGTGACGAACCCCGTGACGAGGCATCCGGCCGTGCTGGCCGCCAACGCGAATTCGCTGGCAGAGCTTCATCCGGGGCGCATCCGCATCATGATGGGCAGCGGTGATCTGGCAACGTCGGCAGTGGGACTCAGGTCGGCGACGGTGGCGGGGATGCGGGAGTCGGCGATGGCGATCAGGGCGCTGTTGCGTGGCGAGAGCGCGACGCTCGACGGAACGACCATCAGCAAGCTTGGCCATGTGAGCGATCAGACGCCAGAGTTGTACATCAACGCGAGCAGTCCTCGGATGCTGGCGGCGGCGGGTGAGGCGGCGGACGGTGTGTATGCGATGGTGGGAGTCGACCTGGCGGTGGTGAACCGAGCGCGAGAGCACATCGCAAAAGGCGCAGGTTCACGGGACGTGCCGGTCGCGTGGGGCGTGCCGATCTACATGGGTGACACGAGGGAAGCGGCGTTGGAGGGGATGCGGGCGTACGCGTTCTCGAACTTCGGCAAGCCGCGCAAGGTGTTCGCGGCGGTGATGCGGGAGCGGCATCCCGAGTTGCCGGTATACGACCGCGCGGCGGATATCCCGCTGGATGTGCTGGCGATGCTCGCCGACGGGCTCGGTATCGTGGGTACGCCGAGCGAGTGTGGCGAGCGGTTAGCTGCGTTCGTGGGCGAGGCCAAGCCGGATCACATCGTGGGACGGATCTTCTACGCCGGCGAGGACTCGATGCGGGCGCTTGAGGCGCTGGCCGAGGACGTGCTGCCGCCGGTGATGCGTGAGGCCTGAATAGGGGTCTTACGACGAGTGAGACTCGATGGATCGTTCCTGGAGACCCAGTATCGCGCGTCTGCGGAGGGCGATGTTGGCGACGATCCCTCCGCCACTGACGGCCATGACCAAAGGCACGCCAACTACCCCACCGACCGCGCCGATAACGAATCCTCCCAGTGCGGTGAATGAGATAGCCAGGCTGTGCAGGCTCACGGCGCGCCCACGCAAATGGGGTGGCGATACGAGTTGCATCATGGCACCGAGGGAGAGGTCGTAGGCGTTCAGGAATCCCATGACGGCGCCTGCAAGGACGACGGACAGAGGGAGTGACCGAGACAGGGCGAAGGCGACAAGTGCGACGCCAGCGCCGGTGCCGCACACGACGATGATCTTCGCTTTTGACACTGAGTCACCGTAGGCGGCCATGAGCAGGGTCGCACCAAGCATCCCGGTGCCAACGCCCGCTTGCAAGAAACCCAAGCCCGTTCCGGTTGTCTCAAGAACGTTCTTGGCCATGACGGGAATCATGACCAGGAACGAGAACCCGAGGGTTTCCATGACGACGGATACGGAGAATAGCGTGCGGAGAGATGGGTCGCGGACGGCGAGTTGAGCGCCTTCCAACGTTTGACGGAAGAGACTGGTGGATGACGAGTCAACGCTGCCGTGGACTTGGATGAGGAGGAGGAAGGGCAATCCGATGGCGAGGCTGGCGGCCATGAAGGCGAAGGCCCCCCAGAGGCCCACCCAGTCGATGATGACGCCGATGAGCAGCGAGCCAAAGATCATCATGGGAGATGCTGAGACACGCCAGAGCGAGACGCCGTTGACGAGGCGATGGGGGCCAACGAGGTCATAGACCATGCGGTTGGACGCGGTGAAGCGCACGGCACGCTGACAGCCGGTGAGGAAGGCGATGGAGATGGCCCACCAGAGATCCGCTACGTCGTTGTAGGTGGCGACCGCCAGCCCAGCGGCGACGGTCGCGCTCATGATGCCTTCGACGAGCAGGACGTTGCGCCGCTGGAAGCGGTCGACGATGACGCCGGCGATGGATGAGAAGAGCAGCTGCCCCGTGCCAAGGACGAGAGCGAAGATGCCTACCCAGAACGGTGAGTCATTGGACAGCTCGAGGATCAGCCAGCCGTGGACTGCGATCCGAACGTTCATGTCGACGGAGGTGAAGACGTTGTTCGCGAAGAAGGGGCGGAATCCAGACTCTTTCAGGGATGCGAACAAACTTCTTCCTTGGTTTTTTGGCGTTGGTTGCTGGCCTGGGGACATTATCGCGGACGTGGCAGTAGGCGTGCCTTGGATCCTCCCCATGTGGGACGCGACCCCACGAGTGGTGGCGGCGGATAGCGGCAGCTCGCAGTGCTTTCTGCAGAAGGCCAGGAGCGTAGGGAAAGGGTTGAGGGCTGTCAACGCTGGTTGGAGGGCCGCGAGCGCAGGCTAGTCGTAGAGGGCCATGACGACGGCGAGGCTAGCGGACGCGAGTGCCACGGTGCTGAGGACCCCGACGAGGAACACGCGACCGCCGGTCTGCTTGAGCGTCGTGCGGGTGACGGCCAGGCCGACGGCTGCAAGTACGGGTAGGAGCAATATGCGCCCCCCATAGCCAAGGCCATCAGCAGCTTCGTCGGGAAGCAGGAGGTTGCCGACGACCACCGCCAGCACGAATCCGGGGACGAACAGCGGGAGTTTCAGCGCTGTCTTCCAGTTGGTAGGGCCGGCGTCGGATGCTTGGTCACGACTGAGACGGCGACCGAGGACGCCGAACAGTGGCACAACGACGACCAACAGACTCACTCGCGACAGCTTGACGGCGGTGGCAACCGCAAGGCCTTCGGGGCCGATGGCCTCACCTGCTGCGATCGCCTGTGGAACGGCGTGAATCGCGGAACCCGCCCAGATGCCGGCGGCGATGGGATCGAGTTGCAGGGCGTCGGAAACGGCGACTACCACGAAGAACATGGCCAGCCCTAGGAGGTTGACGGCGGCGAGAACTACGGCGATGTCTTCATGTTTGAGGTGGAGCGACGGGGCCACGGCCAGCACCGCTGAGTTGCCGCATATCGCACCACCTGCTCCCAACGCAGCTCCGCTCGGTGCGGAGACGCCCAGGAATCTGGCCGCTACGGCCGCGACGATGAAGCTCGTGAAGACGGTTGCAGCGATGGCCGCGACGCCAACGATGCCGATCTCCGCGCCACCCAGGACAGAGAGGTTGAGTTCAAAGCCGAGCAGGACGATAGAGACGGGGAGGAGGCGCCGGATGACGACTCGACCTCCTGGAAAGTCCCAGCCGGTTAGCAAGGCGACGGCCATACCGGCGAACATGGCGATGGCGCTGGTACCGGGGGAAAAGAGGTCGCTTTCGTTGAGCAACCAGCCAAGACCCCAGGCGGTTACAGCTAGCGCAAACACGAGCACGAGGTCGCCGTTGAATGGTAAGTTGCTGGGTCTCATGGGAGATAGCTCGCGGCGGTGGTGGTTCCTTACGTTGCTGGACGGGAAGAAGGCGCGAGTTAGGGTAGCACTCGCGCCACTGCTAGCGCCTAGAGCGGCGCACGTACTCCAACGTCGCGCGTGCCGTGATGTCGTCCGTGACCACGCATGTTGGCCTGAATGGGAATGCGGGGTCGCCGAGCACGGGCACGACTCCGGCACGTTTCACGGGGCCGCCAGCGATGAGGACGCGGACGCGGGCGGCGTTGAGCTTCTTGACGTTAACGTTGAACGTTTGCTCGTTGATCCGATCGAGCAACGCGGCGAGGGCATCGACGGGGAGCCGATCTGACGCTGTGTCACGGATGGGGATCAAGTTGAAGCAGATATCGGCCAACGAAGCAAAGTCAAAATAGTCTCGTCTCAACTCGGCCAGTTCATCCTCGATCCCTCGTGGAGTTCCCTCGGGGTGGTCTACCAACCAGTTTCCTGGCCCCAGGACGCCCAGCCCTACGATCTCGACCCCCGGAGGTTTGTCCCAGGGCGCGGTACCAGCGCTCCAATCGTCTTCTGCAAGCTGCGGGGCGACCTGAGCCACGACGGCACGCCGCTCATCTGCGCCCAGCTGATGCAGCGTTAGCGGCAGATTCGTCGTGCGGATGGCGGTGCTCGGGAGGTTGAGCAGGCGTGCCAGGTGATCAGTATTCGCGTCTGCGTCCATCCTGGCGAGGGGCCCCCAGCGCGCTACCGCACCAGCGAGGCTGACGACGCTTAGTCCGCGGAGGTTCGTCAGGCGTCGATAGTGACTGAGCGCGTCGACACACCCCCAGACTCCGCGGCCAGAGCCCACGCCAATGGTGTCGTAGTCGCCGATCTGCGCAGCGACGTAACGCGCCGCCAGCCACCCCATGCGTATCTGCATGGCGTTGTCGTCGGAGTCATCAGCGTCTGAGGCCAAAACGATGGCGTCCGCGAGGCCAAGTTCGGAGGCGAGGCTTTCGCTCAGGTCGTCGTCGGTGCGGACGCGCGACGCGGCAAGGCCCGAATCATGAGGGGTGACGACGACATCAACGTACTTGGATGCTTCTGCGAGTCGGCGGTAGACGGTGCGGGTACTGGAGGGCCGTAGGCGCAGGGGGAGTCGTTGCATGATCTCCGGAGCCGACAGGCTTTCCTCGTGGTAGAGCTTCGCAATCTCGATAGTTTGATCCCTGATCGTATCCTGTTGGGCTCTTCTGTTTTCGGCCATGTGTCGTAGCCTGCCAGCAGTAGGGGATAAAACAAACTCTGCGACAGTCATTACCTCTGAGTCTGGCGGGAATGTCAACGCAGAGGGCTGGCGTTCGAAGCAACGCAACGGGCAGGCCAAACCTGCAAGCATCGCCGGGAGGCTGCGGAGGAGACCGCAGCGGCACTGTTTTCGCGAGCCTAGTCTTCGTATGTTACTCGAATAGTCTTTGCTTTCACTCGATCAATTTCCGCATCCCTGCAATAGACAGGTCTATGACTGACGATCCGACCATGATCGAGTCCCAGAATGCTGTCGAATCTTTTGAGCTCCAAGATGTTTGTATTATGCGTTCCCATATCTCGTTTGGCGAAAGATTCTCAGGCGGAGTAGAGAAATGTTCTCTTAATCGCGCGGTTGATATTTTTAGGTCTAGTTCGTGCACAGGTGTGGACGACTCTATTTGCGCGATTATGGATGCTATTTCTTCCCGTTGTTGAGCGACATTTTCATCGAGCATATGCAATGCCGATTCGAATAGGTTCTTGCGGTTCTCATGATCAAACAATAGGCCTATTTCACGGAGCATTTCTAAAGGCTCATCGGGGGTATGCACGAGCACCAGCATCTCATTGGGGCTTTTCGCTACCGACCGGATCGAGTTTCGGCTCCGCTCGCTCGCGAAAGCCGAGCCCTTCAAATGGTGAAGCCGAACGGTAGCCGAACCGGCTGCGCACTCTGGTGTTTGGTCCTCTAAGAGCAGGTAGATCGACTGGGAAGCCGCATGGATGCTGTCGACCAAGGCAAATTTAGCATTGGTCGAAATATTCATCGAGTATCGCCATAGTTCTCTGACCATAAGGCGATCGAACTGAAACGGCATCGCTTGGACAATACGGAAACCATGGTCGCGCAGGTAGTCCCAGATGAGGGTTGCTCGCCGCCCGACGATGGCGTCAGGCTTGATGAGTATGGAGGCGTATCTTTGGGTGAATCCTTGCAGATATTTTCCGAGAACTGCGTCGGCATCTGCTATTGATTCTCGGAGGTATGGTTCAGAGGCGTACACAGAGAAATGCGACCAATCTCGCGTCAATGTCTGCCAATTGTCGCTCTGACCTAATGTGTCCGGTAGGTCGAGTGATAGCGCGTTGGCGTTCATAGTTTCTGTAATTTCCATCTAGAGTCGTTCCTTGTATTTTTAGTCTTGTTCCTATATCAATATATAGAAACGAGAGGTTAGTCAAGGACACATGAAACATCAACGAACGGTAGCGGTATTTGGGGCAGGTGCTTCGGGATGCACTTTTGCCCGGTTACTGGTAGGCGCGGGTTGTTCGGTGGTACTAGTCGACGCTGGCCCACAGCTGACGGTTAAGCCGGGTGCGCACCTGCTCAATGAGCAGGCTGGTGGTTCGATGGAGGATTTCTCCGCCACGGTTGAACGGCAGATAATTCCATTGCCTGATCCCCGTCCGTCCCTGGCGAATTGGCGAAACGACCTGCCCGGACTGCGCTACACGCTCGCGGTGGGAGGGATGCTGACGCATTGGACGGCGGTGTGCCCTCGTCCAGTGTTCGAGAGCGAGTGCATCTCGCCAGAGGAGTGGGACAGGATACTGACGCGTAGCGAGGAATTGCTTGCCGTTACGACCACTCTCTTCGACCAGGGCAGCAGTGACGATGTCTCGCACGAGCTTTCGGGTTTATGGGGCGATGCGATCGCGAGCAGGAGTGCGCCCAGGGCGGGAAGGCGCATGAGCCCGACGCGCGTGGAGTGGTCCAGCGGTCATTCGCTCCTTGCCCCGGCGCTGGAAGCCGACGGGGAGGCAGAGTTGCGGATCATCGCAGGTCACTACTTGCATCGGTTGGTCCACGAATCAGGAAAGGTGCAGCGGGCGATCATCCGCGAAACCGAGACGGGGGTCGAATCGGAGATCCATGCCGACTGCTACGTGGTGGCGGGGGGAGTGATATTCACGCCCGCTGTGCTCTGGAAGTCCGATATCCGGCCGTCCAGCTTGGGGCGCTACGTGGTCGACCAACCGAGCGCTACGTGCCAGGTGGAAAGCAAGCCAGGTCTTTTGGACGAGCGCTTCACGGCCTCCATGAGTGGCATGAACGAGAAGTGCCCCGATCTTGTGGTGGACAGTGTTGAGTCGTCGGGTTGGTATGGCCAGATAGGTGTTCAGAACATCTGGGATTTTGGTTACTGCTCACCTTCGGACCCACGAAGTGTGGTGCTAGATCTGGTTTGGTACACGTGGAACGGGCCACACGCGGACAACCGGTTGGTGTTTTCAGAACGAGGCCCGCTAGGCCCATTCGGCTCACCGATGCCAAGTGTGGAGTTCCAGTCCTGGAACAACCCAGGAGAGCGTCAGATGATGAACGCCCTTGTGAAATCCGCGATGCGGCTCGGGGCATTCCAGGATGAAGCAGGGCCGCAGTTCCGTGCCGCCGGGTCGTCCCACCACCTGACGGGGACTACGCGGATCGGTCTGGACGAGGCTGATTCGGTCGCGGATCCGTGGAGCCGAGTTTGGGGGTTCGAGAACCTTTACGTGGGGGGCAACGGGGTGATCCCGAACGCTGATCCCATGAATCCGACGCTCACGACGGTCGCCCTGGCGATCCGGAGCGCGGAGGCTATCGCGGCGGGTACCGAATGACGCTCGCGCCGTTCATGGAGACCGAGCCATCTCCCAGGATGCGGCAGTCGAACCAACTGGCTGCTTTGGCGTTGGCCCAAACGTTGGATCGCGACGAAGCAGGGTGCCTGGTGATCCGTCACGCCGCTCGGCATCCGATCCCCGCAGGGGACGTTGGGAACGATGTCCAGCTCACTGAGGACGGGGCTGAAGCTGCGTTGCTGGCCGGTCAGCGCTTACGTGGTAGGCGTATCGCCAGGATCGTGACGAGTCCACTGCAACGATGCGTGGACACGGGACGATTGCTGGCCGAAGGCAGCGGTAGCCAAGTGTCGCCTGAGGTTGATGACCGACTTGGGGACGGTGGGCTTTTCGTCCGCGACCTGGCGTTATCACGAGCGTCACTTACGGAGCGGGGGGCGCCGTCCACGATCTGGCAACTGCTGGTATCTAGCTCGCCGCCCGGCGGGTTCGGTCCGCTGCGCGATGGGTTGGAGGCCTACGTGGCCTGGATCGGTGAGTGCCTGGCTCGTGGGGGCGGCCTGACGATCATGGTGACTCACGACGGAAACGTCGCGGCGATCACTGGCGGGTTGTTCGGGCTAACGCCGCTGATCGACGCCTGGCCCGGGTTTCTCGATGGTTTGCTGTTCCGTCTGGACGGGGAGCGCATAACGGCGCAATACCGGCGTAGCCAGGCGACAAGAGTCACGATGAAGGAGGCGCGAGGGTGAAGAAGATCAAAATCGCGATCGTTGGCGTTGGCAACTGCGCTTCGTCGCTGGTGCAGGGTTTGGTTCGATACAAAGCGCAGGGCGACGAGAATGAGCCGGGCATCATGCACGCGCTGATCGGCGGTTACGACGTTGGCGCGGTAGAAGTGGTGGCCGCATTCGACGTTGATGCGACGAAGGTGGGCCGGGATGTCTCGGCGGCGCTAGACGCCGGACTTAACAACGCGCACCGATTCGCGGACGTTCCCTATCTCGGAGTGACGGTATCCAGGGGGCCTACGCTAGATGGCCTTGGCCGATACCTTGCCCCACACGTGAAGGAATCTGGCGCGCCCGTGGTAGATGTCGCGGCGAAACTCGTTAGTTCACATGCAGAGGTTCTGCTCAATTTTTTGCCCGTGGGAGCCGAAGGCGCGACGTGCTGGTACATGGAGCAGGCCCTGACCGCTGGCGTGGGGGTTGTGAATTGCGTACCGGTGGCAATCGCGAGTTCGCCCGAATGGGACAGACGATTCGCTGACGCGGGGTTGGCGTTGGTCGGTGACGACGTGAAGTCGCAGGTAGGCGCAACGATGGTGCACCGGGCGCTGACCAATCTCTTCGAGGATCGAGGGGTGCAGATACTCAGGACGTACCAGTTGAACTTCGGGGGGAACGCGGACTTCCTGAACATGCAGGATCGTGACCGATCGCTGTCCGAGAAGGTGTCGGAGACCGATGCGTTGACTTCGCAGATGACGCACCAGCCTGGTCCGGAGGCGATCCACGTTGGGACTTCGGATTACGTGCCGTGGCTCGGCGATCGCAAGTGGAGCCACATCCGGATCGAAGGGAGGACGTTCGGCGACGTGCCGTTGAACATAGAGGTGAAGCTTGAAGTCACGAACAGCACGAACTCGGCGGGCGTGGTTATCGACGCGATCCGCTGCTGCAAGTTGGCGATGGACCGAGGGATCAGTGGCGCATTGAGGGAGCCCAGTGCGTACTTCATGAAGATGCCCCCGGTGCAGTGCCCGGATGACATCGCGAGGGACATGGTTGAGCGTTTCATCCACGCATCTGATGTCACGGCGGCAGGGCGAAGCAGGTGAGCGCGCAAGGGCTTCTATCGCGGCTACTTCAAGGATTGCGAATCCCGTCGTGTTTCGGCTGCGCGCTCGGCGTACCGGGAGCGGGCGGATGATAGTGTCGGATCGACTCTCCGCGAGCAAGGCGAAACGTCGGCTCTACGCGGAAGACCCGCACTTCAGAGCGGGGTACATCAGCTTCGCGAATGCGGTGGGCATGGAGGCGGTCGCCGATTTCACGTGGCCGCTGGCGTCCGTGATCCTGAAACCAGAGTCTCTGGCGGGGCGCACGGCGCTCGCTTGTTGCATGTTCTTGTTCGCTCATGGGTTCGTTCCGTTGGCGGCAACCGCAGTACACCTATCGTCGCTGGCAGTGCGTGAGATTTGGCGGTACCAGATCAACGTTGCTACGGAGGAGCGGCTGTACGCGATGGATCGCATCTTCGCGTCCGGTCCGTCGGTATTCCTGGTGTTGCGGCGTCCACAGGAAAGGGAGTCCGCAGAAGGCGCGTCCGCAAGTTCCATGCTCAACGAGATCAAGGGGCCGTCAGAGCCATCGAAGCGTAAGCCGTGGCACCTGCGAGCGAGCATCGGCGCGGCGCCAAGTCGACTGCTGACGCACGTTCATGTGGCGGAGGAACCGGCGGACGTGATCCGCGACGTGGGAGTTCTGTTCGATGAGCCACAGCGACGCGGGCTACTGCAATCGATCCCGCAAGGTGAGATGAAGCAGGACGAGGTGATTGACGTCGTCAACGATGCTGCAAGCGCATACCCGGAGCACGATCTCGATCCCACGGCATCCGTCAGGAGGCTTCGACAATTCCTGAAACGCGCTGCTAGTCAAGATTCGAACGAGGCGCTAGCACTGGCTTCAAGCTGGCTCGACTCGGCAGAGCAAGGAGTCGCATCTGATTGGCATAGATTCATAACAACAGTCGATTTATTAGATATCGATTTTGACGTCTGGGATCTGATCACGGTCGGGTCTGATGTGATGACTATGGATCAGGAATATGAGCGCCGTTTGCTCGATTAAGCGGAGTCTTGGCGCGGCTTATCGCGTGCATATAGGTCAGGCTAATGCGGGCATCATTATGTTGTTTTTTCCATATCGCTACAGTATGATTACGATCTCGGCCTCCCACCGAACCAAGATGGGTGTTCACCGAGTTACAGGTGTGGAGTATGGGTCACGAGTCGGCACCGACGAGCAATGTGGATCGCGCATACATACGCGCGCAGTTGGTGAAGTCGCTGGGTGACGGGATCCGCGGGGCCCGCACGTCGTCCCACCTCACGCAGGAGCAGCTTGCTGAGATCGTCGGGGTCGACCCCGTATCGGTGCGCCGATGGGAGCTGGGTATCCGTATGCCCGGCCTGATCGACCTAGAGATCATCGCGACCGCCCTGGGCCTCCCGGCGGTGACTGACATCTTGGCGCCCGAGGTCTGGAAGATCCCAACGTGAATGGGCGAGTGTGCGTTGCGCGAAGAGCACACACGTGGCCCGCAAGGTGATGTCCGCTATACTTCAAGGGCTGCGCCCCTGTAGCTCAGTGGATAGAGCACCGGCCTCCGAAGCCGGTGGCGGGAGTTCGAGTCTCCCCGGGGGCACCATCACTTCTTCGGCTTTGCCGATTCTTCTTTTTCACGTCTTTTCCCTGTAGTACGTCTCTTCTTTAGGCCCAATCTTTGGATCGCGGCGATGCACGCCCGATGTTGGGGAGCGGCTCGACGTGGCGCGCAACGACGTTCATGGTGCCTTCACGATGCGAGACGGTGCCGGTGATGAGGAGCGCTGGCTCGCGGATGGCCTGCCGATAGCGCTTGTAGGTGTCCGGCCAGGCGAGCGTGGGGGTATGGCCGAATTCGTCCTCTAGCGTTAGGAAGTAGGCCTTGGCATGGGGGTGCTGGCGGCGTACGACGAGGCCTGCAATCTGCACCTCGGTGCCATCAGGCTTGCCCCAGATGTCGGCGCTGGTGGTGACTTGGGGAAGCTGGTCACGCAGGTAGGCCATGAGGTGCGAGCGTGGGTGGATGCCCATGGTTCGGTACTCCCCTTCCATGATTTCCCAGTCCGTTTCTTCGGGGAGTTCTTCCATGTCCTGATCAACGGGCAGTTCCATGGCAAGTTGACGTCCGATGGGCCGATACCGTAGCCCCACCTCCCACCGAGCCTGCCTCCGCGAGCTACGTCCTCGCACGACGGAGGGCTGCCGCTCTGCAATGGCAGCGCTCGAGGGAGCAGAGTCCCCAGGAAAAGAAGATAGGGAATCGAGGGCACCGGCGTCGGTGAGGTTGTTGAGGGCATCTTGGCGGAGACCGGTGCGCGTCATGAGGTTGGCGATGGACTCGTAGGGGCCATGGGCGTCGCGCTCAACGACGATGGAGTCAGCGACGGTGGGGCCGACGGACTCGACGTTGAGGAGGCCAAGGAGGAGCGATTCGTCGTGGATGATGGAACGCTGACGGCTGCGATTGACGTCGGGGTTCAGCACGCGAACGTCGTGGTGCTTGGCGTCTTCCTTGAGGGTCTCCAGGCTATAGAAGCCCATAGGTTGTTCGTTGAAGAGGCCGACGTAGAACTCCAGGGGGTAGTAGTGCTTGAGCCAGGCCATCTGGTATGCGGTGACGCCGAAGGCATAGGCGTGGGACTCGGGGAACATGTAGTGGCCGTTGAACTTGCTGAAGATACGCGCGGCAGTGGGCTCGTCCGCGCCTCGGGCGGCCGCACCATCGCGGAACCGTGGCCACCAGTAGTTGAGGATCGCGTCCTGTTCGTCGGCCCGACCGTGGGCGCGCCGGAATTCTTCGGCCTCGGTAGACGTAAACCCAGCGACGTGGATGGCGATCTCATTGAACTGGTCCTGGAAGAGGACTACGCCGAGGGTGCGCTGGAGGGCGGGAATCTCTAGCTCATGCTCGTAGTGGACGGTGCCTGCGGTACGGCGACGGATGAACTCGCTGACGCCATCGTTGGCGCCTACGCCAGGACGGACGGCGGCAACCTCGAAGGCCATGTCCACGAGGTTGCGTGGTTTTATGCGCGTGATGGTCTGCATCTGGGCGGCGGACTCGATCTGGAAGATGCCGATGGTGTCGGCCCTGTGCATCATGGCGTAGACCTGCTCGTCCTTGAAATCGATCTGCGATAGGTCGACCAAAGCGCCGGTACGCTCCCCGATAAGTGCGGTGGCCTCCTGCATCTGGGAAAGGGCGCCGAGGGAGAGGAAGTCGATCTTGACGAAGCGGGCGTCCTCTACGGAATGCTTATCCCACTGGCAGATGTAACGCCCGTCCATGGCGGCCTGGTGCACGGGGACGGAGTCCATGAGGGGGGTCGACGAGAGGATCATGCCGCCAGGGTGTTGCGATAGGCCACGGGGGAAACCTGCGAGCTGGCCAGCGAGATCGATGAGGTCTCGCCAGACGGGGGCGTCGGCTTTGTCTCGGAAGTCGGGCATGGCCAGCATCTCTTGGCGGATCTGGCCCGCGCCAGCGTGCTCAGTCTGCTTGGCGAGCTTGTCGATCTGGTCCTCAGGCAGGCCAAGGGCAAGGCCTAGGTCGCGGATGGCTCCTCGTATCTTGTAGGTGGGGAATGCGCCGGTGAGGGCGGCGTGCTCCCACCCGTAGTGCTGGTGCACACGTTTGATGAGTTCTTCGCGGATGTTGCGAGGGAAATCGAGGTCGATGTCAGGGACCGAGACGAGGTCTTCAGGCAAGAAGCGGTCGAGGCCGAGGTCGTACTTGAGGGGGTCGATGTGGGAGAGGCCGAGCAAATAACCGGTGAGCATGGCGACGGACGATCCGCGTCCGCGTCCGGGAGGCGAGGCTTCGAGAGGGACGGAGGGGTCGACGAGGCCGAGATCCACCTGTACCTGGCGGGCAATACCGATGATCTCGCCATACATCAAGAGCAGGCCGGCCAGGTTGTGGCGTTCGATACGCCGCATCTCTTCGCGCAAGCGATCGTCGATCTGCGGGGTCATGGCGCCGTACCTGCGTAGGGCGGCTGTCCGGCAGAGGGCGTTCAGGTGATCGATCTGTGATCGGCCATCTGGTACGGGGTACTCAGGGAAACGATAGGTCAGGTCGAGGGTGGGGTCGAACCGGCAGCGCTCGGCGATGGCGAGGGTGTTGTCGGTCGCTTCTGGCAGTTCGCGGAAGAGACGTGCCATCTGGGCAGGCGATTTCAGGTAGAACTCGCTATTGGCTCGGCGTTCGCGGTGCGATTCTTCGAGGCTCTTACGGTGATGAACGGCGACGAGGCAGTCCTGGAGTCGGTGGCGATCTTTGACGTGGTAGTGGGCGTTGTTGGTGGCCACGACGGGGATGCCAAGCTCTCGACCGAGGGCGACGAGTGCTTTCAGGCGCTGGGTGTCGCCTCGCACAAGGTTCTGCTGGAGCTCGAGGTAGAAGCGGTCGCCGAACCAGGCGAGGTACTGCTTGGCGAGCGCACGGGCGTCGTCCCACTGGCCAGCGACGAGTGCTTGCGGGATGGGGCCGTGGGCGCAGCCGGAGAGGGCGATGATGCCGTCGGCGTGGGTGGGCAGCAGGTTGACGTCCAGCCGGGGCTCACGGCGGTCGCTCTGGGTGGCGGAGAGGGACAGCAGGTTGCTGAGGTTGCGGTAGCCAACAGGCGTTTCGGCGAGCAGCGTTAGATGCAAGGGCAAGGGCTCGGCCCTTGACCCACTGGCCCGTCCGGCGTGCTTTGATGCGCTGCCGTTGGCGGTTCCGGCCTTGGCGTCCCTATGCGCAATACCTAGGGACACTTCGGCTCCGATGATGGGGTGGAGATCGAGGCGTTTGGCTTTGCGGGCGAAACGGAGAGCGCCGGAGAGGTTGTCGTGGTCGGTGAGGGCCAACGCGGGGTAGCCGAGATCCTGGGCACGACCGACCAGCTCTTCGATGGTGGAGGCGCCCTCCTGGAACGAGAAGTTGCTGTGGCAGTGGAGTTCCACGTATTCCGGTGCGGCTCTAAGCATGTCGCTGCCAGTACCAAGAGGTTGAGGCGTGGTCGAAGAACAGCGTCATGCGTCGCCCGGTGTCGAGGAGCACCTCGAAGTACGTGCGGGCGATGGGGGCATCCCGCCACCACTCCTCTTCGACGCGCCAGATATCTTCTACCGAGGTGACGGCTGATGAGGTTTGGTGGCGAGCGGTGCGTGGGACGTGTACGGCGACAGGCCAGCCATCGGGGGCTTCGACGCGCAGGGGCTGGGGTTGGTTCAGGGGGAGAAGGGCACTAGGGCTTGGCGTCTCTCGGGCAGTCTTGACCATGGCTCCACCTCCCTGACGTGATAGATAGGCGGCTGTCCGCCGAGACGAGCGCGCAGTTGGCGCAATGCTTCTTTGAGGTTCTCTTCGCGCCGTACATCTCGGAAAAGACTCTCCTGTCGACCGCCCTCCCCTGTGATGGAGGAGAGTGTGAGTCGAAGTTCTTCAAGCGGGCCTGGCGGCGGGGTGTTTTCGAGCGCGTGGCGCACTACGGAGAAGGCTTTGGTGCGATCGCCAAGCGATTCTTTGAACACCATGCGTCGATGCCATGCGGGGGCACGAAAGACGAGGCCGTCCAGGGTGCAGACCCGCGCGAAACGCCCACGCATGCTGTCCTGGGCGAAGACGAGGGCAAGCAGGCTTTCGACGGCGGTGAGAACGATCCCAATGGTAGCTACGGGGTCGGCGAACGCCAACGACGCTGTCACGGTCTCTTGATGTCGGCGAGGGGTGAGAGGGCGGCGGTCGATACCTCTGGCCAGTTCGCCAAGCAGCTTGCCCTCACGCCCGAACTGGGCTTGGAGGGCTCCGATGGGCATGCGGGCCAGTTGGCCGAGGTTCCGTAGACCGAAGCCGTGGAGCTTGGCGATGGTTTGCCAGGGGACGGGGAGTAGTTCCACAGGGAGCGAGTCGAGAAACAGCTGCAGGTCAGATGGCGCACGGTAGGCTCGGCCAGGCTTGGCCTGGTGAGCGGCGACGCTGGCGACGAACTTGCTGGAGCCTACGCCGATACGCGGTGCGAGGAAGCGTGGGATAGCGGCGATCAGGTCATCGATCAACTGTTGTTCACCACCATGCAGAAGTTCTAGTCCCGTGAGCTGGACGGTGGCATGGCCGAGGTCTTCTTCCTCAACGTCAGCCCCTAGGGCTTCTATGGCATCTAACGCGTGGTCAAATACATCGCGGTAGTGGACGGAGTCAGGCTCGACGAGGACTGCGCCCTTGCACTGGCTAAGGGCCTCGGAGAGTGGCATGCCAGGTTGCACTCCAAGAGCGTGGAGCGAAGCGTCTAGGACCACGCGACGTGAGCCTGCGCCATGGGCGATGATCACCGGGCGTCCGGCTAGGGCCGGGGTACGTTGGACCTCGGATTTCACGGGGAGTTGATCGATGAGCAAACATGCGAACTGCAACAGAGACCCTCGCGCCAACCAGGGTTAGCGTTGACGTTACTAGAACATTTGTTCTATTTCAAGAGCCTGTTGGCAGCGTTGCTACCTGCCGATTCCCGCAGCGGAGTGCCGTATCATCTGCGCGTGAGGCGAGCGTGACTGCATCCAGCCAAAAATCCGCAAGGGCAACGACTCTTGACCGGGCGATCGAGGGCACCTGGCTGGTATGCGCTGCCTTCGTGCCGATCCTGATCATGCCCGATACGTGGATGACAGGGTTCGTGCAGGTGCCGAAGGTGTTCTTGCTTCGCACCTGCGCGATCTTGCTGGTGGTCTTGATGGGGATCAGGTGGGCAAACGGGCCTGGCGGGAACGGGCTGACCGTCGGTAGCGGTCGATCATGGCTCGATCTGCTGAGGGCTGCGCTAGCCGCTGCAACCGGCTACTTGCGAACCCATCCGATCATGCTTGCGGCGGTGGGCGTGCTCGCAGCCAATCTACTCTCGCTACTGTTCTCCCCGATGCGCACCGTGAGTCTGGGAGGAGTCGACCCGGGGTGGGACGGCTACTCGTTGGCGAGCGTGGCTAGCTACCTGGTGATCTTCGTCGCGGTGGCGACAAATTTGCGAAGCGTTGTCCAGGTACGCCGGCTTCTCTGGGCACTAACCATTTCATCGCTGATCCTGAGTGCATACGGGACGGGTCAGTATCTAGGGTTTGACCTCTTCAGGACAGAGTGGAATCCCAACGACCGGATATGGCTGACCTTCGGCAATCCAACCTTCGGCGCATCGTACCTACTGATGACGATCCCCCTGACGCTGGCGTTGTGGCAGGGCTGGCAGAAGCGTTTCGCGCCTGCGGTGCACGTCATGCTTGGCATGGCGTTGGTGATGCCGCAGATAGGGGTGCTGGCGATGACGCTGAGCAGGGGCGCGATGATCAGCATGGCCTTCAGCTTGGCCGTTTTCGTGGGTCTGAGTTTCTGGCTGTTCGGCCTGAAGCGGGCGCAGCGACCGGCGACGATCCTGGCGGTGGGCGTGGGACTGGTACTCGCGACAAGTTTCGTGCCCATCCCTGGCGTGCCACGAGTAGGTAGTGCGTTGGTAGAGCGTCTATCGACTATCGGGGCGTCGCTCACGGTTGCGGGGGGTGGCCTCAGCGATCGCTACACGGTGTGGGGTTACTCGGTCACTGCGTTTACATCCGTACCCTGGGCTGACACCGATGCGTTCCCCGAGATCCCTGAACTGACCGCCAGGCCACTGCGGAGGCTGGTTGGGTATGGCCCCGATATGTTCCGGTACGCCATCAGCTACGCACAAAGTCCGGTGGAGGAACCCGTTGGCCCAGGGAGGTGGCAGAGCGCACACAACTTTCTGATCCACGCGGGTGTCGAGTTGGGCCTCCTGGGTGTGGTGGCCTACCTGAGCCTGGTGGCGGCGATAAGTTTGGCGTTGTACCGATTGCTCCGGGAAGCTAGAGCCGGAGGGATACCAGAGCCGATGGCTTACGTGGTAATAGGCCTGGCGGCCGTGCTCGCGGGACGAGGACTTGAGCAGATGACGGGTAAGGCGCAGATATCGGATCTAGCGCTGTCGTGGATACTCGCTGGAGTTGTGGTGGCGCTCACGGGGATGAGGCCCCAGGCAGCCACAGTGACGCCCGCTGAGGCCAAAGTAACGTCGCGTAAGCCGGCGGCTCGCCGGGAGTCGCAGGGGCGACGAAGCGGTGGCGAGGGGCTGATTTCGCGACAGGTGGTCATAAACGGGGCCATCGCGATGGTGGTAATGGGCGCAATCGTGGTTTGGTCGCAGACAGCGGTGGGCACTTTACGGTCCTCCTTGCTACTTGGTGAGGCGATACGCGCAGGTGAAGCAGGTCAGACCGATAGAACAGGCGCGCTCATGGAACGGGCCATCGCTGTCGCACCGGACGATGTGGCGCCACGATTCTTACTCAGCGGGGCACTGCTGAACGGTGCAGAGTCGGAGCTTGATCCCGCCCTGAAGCTCTCGTTGCTGCGGACTGCCTATGACACTATCGGGAAGGTTATAGAGCGCAATCCCATGGAGTTCAGGGCGAGAGCGAGAGCAGCGGGTATCAGCGTGGAGATCATGCTCCTCGACCCCACATTCGTGCCAACTGCAATCCGAAACAGGGAGGTCAATGCAGCCCTCTCCCCATCGTTGTGGAAGCCTCTAGAGTTCCTAGGGGAGACGCTGTTCCAGGTAGGTCTTCTCGATACGGCACAGGACGTGTTGGATCGAGCCATGGCGCAGGGCGCGTCGAATAGCAACTATCGATACTACGTCTTGTACCTGCAGGCGCGCATAGCGATCGAGCGTGGAGACCTCGCGGAGGCAACGAGAATCATGCAGGACTACACGAATAACATGCATGCTTTCAGGGACAAGATGACGAGTCGGATGACAT
>ERZ890510.642-NODE-642-length-26541-cov-7.640603_pt1 | contig 26541 bp, 23 predicted proteins | sample MGYA00521265_ERZ890510 | MGnify/ENA primary metagenome ERZ890510 (study PRJEB32303, sample SAMEA104408624) | aquatic metagenome | biome: Brackish water; feature: Chemocline; material: water | place: Baltic Sea | collected 2014-10-26T21:54:00 | depth 110 m ... | reverse complement strand
CGCCACGTGGAGCGCTGAAGCGGTGTTCTCCATCGCCACGTAAGTCCCCGCGCCATCCGTCGTCACATCGCTGCGCGCGCCGTCCTGGTGCACGTGTAACCCCGCCGCAGACCCGCTCCCGTCGTAGGTATGACCAACCATCGTCCATGCGGTGCCAACGGACGCCCCTGCCAGGCGTTCGATCCGTGCACTGGCGCTCTCATCTATCAGACCCACGCGCAGGTATCCCGTCCCGGTCTGTACGTCCAACTCCCACTCTTGCGCGCTCAGCGAATCAGACTTCGCCACCAAGCTCTGCGTGCTCGCCGTTGGCGCGCCAGGCTTCACGACCATCACGCTGCTGAACGCCTGATCCGCCGCACCATCGCCGAACGACAACCGATCCGCGTCGGGCGTGTCGCCCTCTTCGTCCGTACCGTTGAAATCGACCATTGCCCCCGCGCCCAGCCGGGCAGGGGGTGTGTCGAATGCCGCCAGAGTCTCCGACCACGTCACCGTTGCCGCGTAGCGGCTGCCGTCAACGCTCGTCGTCGTATCTGTCAGGTTGGGTACCCAGAGGAATCGGCAGTCCCCCAGAACTCCCAAGAGATCCTGGAGGAACTGCCTATCCACCTGCGCACCCGTCCGCGATCGCGTCCCTTGGTGTAACGGGCTCGACCAAACGTCACTACGTGCGGGCGTCGTCATGCCTTCACCCCGTAGTAATCGACACCCTCGCCGCTCACCCCCGCGTCCACGTAGATGTCCGCCAGATCCAGCCATCCACTGGCCGTCGAGTGCGTCAGCACATCGCCCGCCTGTAACCCTCCATTCGTGGAGCTCGCCACGTCGGCACCGCCTACGTACACGCGACCCGTATTGCCGTCCTTCGCCACTATCGTCACCGACCGCACGCGCTGCGTAGCAGCCAGCGCCTCCGCCGTCCCCGCGACCGCCACCGCCTTATCCCCACTCACCAACGTGGGTGTCTCCGAAGCTGCCATCTTTCATCCTCCATCCATCTGCTATGCCGGCGCCTGCGGCAGTCCGTGAAAACCCTAGCCGCGCGCCATCCCCAGATCCGTGTCCCCCTTACGAAGGCGGACCACAGGGGGGGGGCTATCCAAGCCGAAACCACCCATTGCCACCCAAAGCGCCCATCCTCGCCAAGCGGCAGCCCTCCGCCCAGCCGTGGCGTAGACGGCGCCCAGCCGTGGCGCAGACGGCTAGGCCGCCAGGTACACGATGTAGGCGCTGCCCACCAGTGACGACGGCGTCCCGCTCGCGGTCGCCGTGATGTAGTCCGACGTTCCACCCTTCGCGTCCACCTTGCGGAACGCCGCACCGTTCGTGCCGCCGTCCGCGAAGCTCGACAGCGCGCCCGCCGTCGCCAGCGAAACACCGTCCATGCACGTATCACTCGTGCCCGTCCCGTCGCCGTCGACACCCACGTCCGCCGTCTGCGCGGACTGCGCCGTCGTCACGTCGAACACCACCGCTGCGAGCACGCCAACGGGCTCTGGGTTCTGCCACGACAGCACCCCCGCGTTGCCTGCGCTCTGCCCCAGCGCCACCTTCACTACCTTCGGGATCACCGCCGTACCTGTTGCCGGGAACAGCGCCGAAAGAATCTCCCCGATCGGCGCATCTCGTTGTGGGTCAGCCATCGTTTCCTCCTAAATCACTCGTAGATCGTCCAATACCAGCAATCCAGTAACCTGTTTTGCCAGCCAATCACTTGCACGCCATAGGAGAGGAGACTCGCGTTGCGAGCCTCCTCTCCACTCGCCCTACGCCACGCCAGTCACGTTGTACTGGAGAGCCGTGTGCGTCGCGGCGCTACGGGCGCCACTGCGCTCGGCGAACGCCACCCGCATGCTCACCACCATCACGTTCTGCCGCTTCTGCACATCACGGTCCGTCTCGATCAACAGCTCGCGTTTGAAGCCCTTGCGCCACTGCGTCCGGTTGACCAGTAGCAGGCGGCCCGTGTCCGTACCGTTACCCGCAGCCGTGACCTTGCCGTCCGTGTCCGCCAGTGCCAGTTGCTCGGACACGATCACCGGGATGCCCTCCACCGCCCCCAACTGCCCCGTCAGCAACGTCGCGTTGGGCCCCAGCTTGTCCACCGTCTGGAACTCGGCGATCCCCTGCGCCGCGATGAACGTGTTCACGTCCGTCACGTACGCCAGTTCGGACGGTCGTAGGCCGTACTTGCCAGTGCGACGCCTGATCTCGTTGAACATGTCCACCGACGCCGCAGCGTTGTGGTTGTTACGCATCGCCGTGTTGTCCACCAACGGCTGGTGCACCAACCCGTCGAAGCCCATCAGGAAGTGCGCCTTCCCTGCCGTCGCAGTCGTCAACGTCGACCCGTCGTAGTTCAGGTTCCCCGTCGTCGACGTGTCCGCGTTCAGCACCATGTCGTCCAGCACCTGCGCTGCATTGCGCACTAGCGTTGACCGAACCTCTGCCATCATCGCCACCACCGCGTCCTCGTCGAGCTCGTAAGCCCACGGCACCATGCCCACCAACTCGTGAGCGGTCAGCGTCTGCTTGGCCGTCGTCAGGCTCGTGGATGTCGTGGCCACGTTCGCCGCACCTGGGTACCAGTTCACGTCGCCCAACTGGAGCGGCACGTCGAACGGGTTCGACGGCATAGTCACCGTCGTGAACAGCGACGCAACAACCGTGTCGACGTTCACGTCGTTCCACAGTTGGCGTGCCTCCTCCTGGCTAACCAACTCATCGCCCGCACCTGCGGTCGTCGAGTCCATCGCCCGCTTCACGCTGTCCTCCCACGCTCGCAGCGTCGTCGGCTCGTAGTCCTGGGGACGTGCCTGCTGCGCGTGCAACAAGCTCCGCATGATTGCCATATCCACCATGTCGAAGCCGTCGAGATGACCTCCACGTACTCGGAGCCGATCATTGGTCGTGGGTGATAGCACCGCCTCTCGGCGCACCGAGCGCTGCTGTTCCAGCACGCGACGTACCTCGCCGGACAACCGCTCCTGCTCCTCGCGTAGCAATGCGATCTCACCCTTCATCGGGTCGAGCCTGTCCTTCACGAACGTCTGCGTCTGCGCGATCTCCCGCTGAATCTCTTCTATCCCTGCCATGGTTCCTCCTGGGGGCCTTGCCCCTCACTCCGCCGTCGTGTTCCCGTCACTGCTGCCTATCCCCGTCTCGTATGGCCTACGCGCTGATGCTCTCGCGCAGCCCGCGTAACCCCGCTATCACCCGTTCCGCGTCGGCCCCGCTCAGAGCGGGAACTCCTCCGGGTACTGAGAACAACCCGCGCAAACGCGGCACCGCCAGCCCCCCATCCAGCGCCCGAGCCAACGCTTGTGGGTTTGCTGGCACCGGCACCGCGCTGATCTCCACCAACTCCTGCTTCGTGTACTCGATCCCCTCAACCGTCCCGTGCGGCCCCTTCCTGAACGTGAACGCTCGTGCCCGGAAGCCAACGCTCACAGCGCGTAAGAATCTCTGGCGATAGAGCGTCTCAACCTCCCTCGCGAAGTCCGTCGGCGCGAACTCCATCGTCGCCAGCAACCGTTGACCGTCGACCCCAACCCACTCACTCCGGCCGATCGGCGTGCGCGTGTAGTCGTGGGCCCACAGGAACACCGGATTGGCCTTGTACGCCGACAGATCCCAACCGTCCGCCCGCACCACGTCGCCCATCCTGTCCACCGACTCATCCGACGCGATCACCGTCAACGGGCGATCCTCATTCGGCGTCAGCGCCTGTGTTATCGTGAATCGCTGCACCACCGGTGCCTCTGCCAGCCCCCGCTGGTAGGACACCAGCGCCTCCACCAGCCGCTCCCGCTCCCACTCCTCCCGCGCGTTCCCTCGCACATCGAGAGACTCTGTCGTCATCGTTGTCATCGCTCCCTGATTCCTTTCTGGCCCCCAAGTGCTGGCCCCCAAATCCTGGAATAGAAAAAGCCCCCGGCTTCCTCAAACTCCTGTTGAGGTCTGCCGGGGGCTTGTCCACCCGCGCTTCACCACTCACCGTCCGATCACTGGAACCAGCATAAAGGCTGAATGACGCCTGCGCTACTGTGTTTTGTCATACTTATGGCAATTGACGCGCAGATTCACCCGGAGTAGCGTTCGCTCACTATCAAGACACTTGTTCAACGACCGCCTGCGACCAACCGGGACCAACTGAGAAAGAGGAAACTGCAATGGAGATCAACCACACACTCATCCCGTCCAAGGAAAAAGTAGCAGCAGCGGAATTCTTCGCTGAGATCATGGGCCTAGAGGTCGGCGAGATCGGCCACTTTGCCCCCGTCCGCATCTCCGACAACTTCGTCATGGACTTCGCCAACTCCGACGACGTCAGTCTCTGGTACCCCGAGAAGGGCCACTTCGCCCGCATGCACTACGCCTTCCGAGTCACCGAAGACGAATTCGACGACATCTTCGGTCGCGTCCAGGCCAAAGGCCTCAAGTGGGGATCCGGCCCTGGCCCCGCAACCCTCTACGACATGAAAACCGGCACCCGCCCCGGCGGCCGCTGCGTCTACTGGGACGACCTCAACGGCCACTCCATGGAGCTCATCACCCACGCGTAGCAGCGCCGTACTTGGCTGCTCTGCATCCACGCGATATAGAAGCGTAGACTAGTCACCTCATCGTGGAGGTGCGTTCGTGGGCGATATGGTCCGCCAGGTGACGGAGTCTTTCGAGAGATGGTTACGAATAATCTTTCCGGGCCTTCTGTTCTGGGCGTTACTACCCCTTGCAGTGGTGGATCACGCCCGGCTGGGTACACTCGCTCCTTATGAAACGATGTACGGTGATCTCTTGTGGCAGGGGCACGCCGCATTGGTTCTTACTGCAGGCCTGTTCTTCTACATTGTCGAGCGGTACGTGGTCCACGAGCCTTTTCTCGCATGGGGCCTTGGCTGGGGCATGCACATCGGAGCGGCCCGTAACTACGTTGAGGGCGGTTCCCAGCCCGTGAGGCCGCGTCGGGCAGCTAGGTGGGCCCAATATGTTCAAATAAATGCCCAATTCTTGAGCGTCCGCTTCGGCCAGCGCCCAGGCGAAATCCGTCACGACCATAAGGCGGTGACCGTGATTGAAGATCGCTTCTCGAACTACATGGCTGGACGTATGGCTTGGGTACATTCGCTAGGGGCGAGGTGGGTCGTGCCAATCATCATATGGGTGAGTGCATATTTCTCCCCAGATTCTTTGATCGGCGATTTGCCGCTGGGCGCGGACCTCGCTTACTTCGGCGTATTGTCGCCCCTTGCCTTCTTTTGGGCGTGGCACGCGGCTATCGCTGCGCGGGCCGAGCAGCTTCACTATCGACTCTTGGATGGGGGCGACCGTGGATCTTGAAACGCGAAGAGCTTCGCTAGCATCATCCGACAAGAAATCGCTCGATGCCCGGGTTCGAAGATCGGGCATGCTGATCCCGCTCACGACGGGAGACAGCCCGCCAGAACATTGGGAATACTCCGTTGTATTGGTGGACTTGTTCGTCTCCGGCCAGTTTGCGGCAGCAATTATCTGGGCAGCGTCCACCATAGAAATTATTCTCAGAGACCAACTCAGGCGGACGCAGGGATTGGAAGGCAATGCAATCGAACAATGGCCGTTGGGTCGTTTGATCAAAGAGGTGATTGCGTATCTTCCTGAGCCGGACTTAGGGGTCGGTTGGAAGGACTCCCTGCTTGAACTTAACCAGGCACGAATCGATATCGTGCACGCGAAGCAAGAATCTATCTGGATTGGCTCGGTCCGAGACCCCGCGAATGAAGAGCTCGCGTTTGCTGTTGTTGAATTCGAGCGGCGGATTGCCAAACATTACTATGGAGTAGACGACTAGACAGCCTGAGCGTCAGTGCCCACCCGCTTGGGTGGGCACACCAACGATTGAACCCCCAGGGCCCCAAAGCGGGCCGCTTCCGCGATGTGCGACCCGCCGCGTCACTGTCTAACGCCCCCTACAGCCCCTGCTCCGCCCTCGCCTCGTCGATCGTCATGATCCCCGCGCCCACCAGCGCCACCTGACGCTTCGTCCGCTCCGACTCCGTCTCACTCAGCGCCTCCACCACGCTCAGGTCGAACGCCACCCGTACGTGCTGGCCGTCGACGCCCAGTTTCGGCAGCAAACTGTCGTTCAGCGTGTCCTCCAGCAGCACCAACTCCGGCACCATCGTCTTCTCCCAGAACATCCGCCTCGCTTCCCGCACGTTCGCCAGCGTCGCCCTCGAAAAGTCCTCCAGCAATGGCAGCGGCACACCGTAAACGCGAGCGATTCCCTCCAAGCTCCAACGCAGGCCAGCCGACCACTCCATGTCTCGCTGGTTCAGCCCCAAGCGCTCCACCTCCCAACCGTCGCCCGTAACGATCGGCCGGTTTGCCTTCGCGGGCCCCGAGAACCGTTGCTCCAAGCGAGCGTAGAACTCCGACACCTGATCGTCTGTCAGTGGCCCCTTCGCCTTGAAGATCATGTCCTGCGGATGCGCCCCGTTCCTGAAGAACTCGCGGTTGAACCGCAGCGCATCGATCCCCATATCTGCCGTCAACCGCCCCGCCGCCATGGGCGAAAACCCGGCAAACTCCTCCAAAGGATTGAAGTACCGGAACCACACCACCTCTTCTGGCAGCATCGGGAAATCCTGCCCCGCCTCGCTGTACACGAAGCCCGACACATACTTCTTCGCATCCCGCACCACCCGCACACGGTCCGGCCTCAGCGGCCACAACTCGTCCGGCGTCCCCCGTGACGCCTCCGAGTGCCCCAGGAACCAGAACGCCGCCCCCCACAGCGACAGATACGTCTCCGTCGCGATGATCACCCCCGCGCGACTCCACCACGGGTTGCCATCGGTCAGCAGTCGTTGCACCGGGTGATCGATCGGCGCCGCTGCCAGGTTCCCCGCCGAGTCACGCAGTTTCACCACCAACGGAGGCCGCGACGCCGCCTCTGCCCGCAACTTCACCGCCGCGTACACGTCCAAGCTGCGCGCGTAGTACTCCCCGTACACCGGCGACTGCCACTCCGGCCCCACCCCCCCTGTCCGGGTGCATCGTCCGCAACGCCGCCGCCAACGGATCGTTCGCCCGCGTCACCGTCGCGTTGCGACCCGATGCCCGCGCCCGCCCCCCAACCAGATCCCTCAATCCATCAAGCATCTTCAACTCCTCCAATCGCTCCACAATCTCTCGCTGTTCACCTGCCGATCCCCGCCCCAACCCGCCCCGCTCCGACGTATCTACCAGCCGAGCGGCAGTACTCCGCCCCGAGGTGGCGTAGACCTCCCGCCCCTGCCTCGCTACGACGTCTTCATTGCCGAGCGGCAGCCCTCCGCCCCGAGGTGGCGCAGACCTCAGAGCCAGAGGCCCAGGGAAGAGCGGGGGGCCATGAACGCCAGCGCCAGCGCATCGGCCTTATCTGGCGACGCCATCCCCCTCGACTTCAACGCCGTCTTCCGCTCGATCTTCACCTTGCCTGAACTCGTCATCTCGTATCGCAGACTCAACAACTGGGCTGCCAACTCCGGATCGTCTGGGATCTGAATGTCCGCCTCCATGAACCGAGTCCGCAGCTCCCAGAACAACTCCGCCCGCAGGTTCACGAAACGCTCCGTGTTCGACGCCTTCGCCGCTGCCTGCACCTCGAACACCGGCTTACCCTGCTCCCGCAATCGATCGATCACCCCGCTACCGATACCCACGCCGTCCACGTACACCGCCTGGATCGAGTGGCGCTCCACCAGCTCCAGCACACGACCTACGATCTGCATCGTGTCGATCCCCTCCCGCTCGAATACCCCCTCCACGCGAGACCCACGACGCAGCATCAAGATCGTCTTGTCCCTCCCGAACCGCGCCACGTCCACGCCCATCACCCACGGCTGCCCGCTCTCCGGCGAACTCGCCTTCCACCGCTCGATCGCCGCATCCACCATCGTCCTCGACACCAGCGAGTCTTCCAGTGCCTCCGGGAACTGCCCCAGCACCGACGCCACGTACAGCGGATGATCCTCGCCCCACTCCAACTTCCGGTCCTCAACGTCTTGCGGCGTCAGCATCCCTGGCACCGCGTCGTCCCGACCCTCTATCAGGTTTGGCGTATCGAACGCCGAAATCGTCACCCGTGTGTAGAAGCTGCTGAGCCCGTGATGCGAATCGTAGAACTCTCCCGACAAACTCAACGGATTGCCCGTCAGCAGCATCACCCGCGGATTCAACCGCTTCATCGCCTGGATGTGGTCGTCGTCTACGCCATGCGCCTCCGTCACCACCCCCAGCAGGTTTGGCGAGTGGAACCCCTGCAAGTTGTCCGCCTCGTTAGTCGAGAACCCGATCGCGAATCGATCCTCGTCGACCTCGTACCTCGCCTTCAACATCCGGCCCACCAACGGCGATCGCGCTCTTGCGAACGCCGACCTCATCTCGCGCCAGACCACCTCCTGCACCTGCCGCTGTGTCGGCCCCGTCACGATCACCTTCGCCTGCGGCTGCGTTCCGATCCACCAGAGGATGATCCGCGCCACCGTCCAGTCCTTGCCCGACCCGTTGCACCCCACCACCGACACCCGCCTGCTGTGCAGCACCGCATCGATGATCTCCCGCTGCTTCGCGTACGGCTCCCCCGCATCCCCCAGCACTTCCCGGATGAACCCCATCGGGTCATCCACGTAATCCCGCCTTGCTACTACTTGTACTCTTGGTCCGCGCTCCTGCGGCTGAGGGTTCCATCCGCCATGACTGGTTCCCACCGATTCCCTTCATGACGAGCGCGAGACGTGCCCGCTGCTCGTCCCGCTCCTCAGGATCCCCGACCTACCTTGTCCCCATCACGTCTTCAGCGAGTGCGCCCCGCCTCGCACCACGTGTGCTTGCACAACGAGCACGCAAACACGGGGTGACCTTCCCCCTCCACGCTATTGAGTTCTCGCGCTCCATTCGCGTGGCACCGTGGGCAAAGAACGTTTGGATGTACGACTGCTGGCATAACTTTCTCCTCCGAACCGGTCAGCTCATCTGACCTAGTTGAAATATGTATGACAATGATACGGAGAATACATGGCAATGCGCGAGGCCCAGATGTCACACTTCTAGAAGATCCAGAAGCGGCAGTCAGAATGACAACAACAGGTAGCGCATACCTGTACAATCACCCCGTGACAACCAAAGAATCGACTGAACTAACGAAATTTATTCGAGCCTGGATCGCCGACCGCAAGTTGTCGGCCCTCGGCCTCGCCCAGCGCGCAGGCATCCCGCACACCACCCTCAGCGCGCTCTTCAACCACGGCAACGTGCCGCGCCCTGTCACCCTCAAGAAGCTCTCCACCGCCATGGGCATACCCGTCGGCCAGCTCCTCGTCCTCGCTGGCCACCTCACCGAGCAAGAGTACGAGCAACCCGTCGGCGACACCGACCTCGCCCGTCTCTACGAAGTCGGCGACCTCGATGGCGACGAATGGCAGCAAGTCCTCGACTTCGCCCGCTACGTCCGCTCCAAGCGCAACGCCGGCTAGCCGACCTCTGCCGGTCTCCCCCCACCAGCCGCTAAGCGCTAGCCGTCAGAGCCTGGAACATCTCGTCCATCTGCTCCGGCGAGTACGGCATGTCACGGTCTAGCCACCACTGGGCCAGCGCCAACAGAGAACCCGTCAAAAACCCCGCTCGCACATCCACGGGCACCTCATGCCTGTCGCCCTCCACACTGCGCCGCTCAAGTATCTCCGTCACGTGTTGCAGCAATCCTGCGTGAACCAATTCGGAGACCTTCGCGATCCCATGGCTCCCGATCATGGACTTGAAGATCAAATGGTTCTCGGACAGGTGCGAGAACAGCGGTAGGCACCGGATAACCGGCCCGGTCAGCGCTGGGGCGTCGCCCAGAGCCAGGTGCATGTCCTCCTTCAGATGTTCGATCTTGCTCATCAGCAGGTCGTCCTTCGTCTCGTAGTGCGCGTAGAACGTCGACCGCCCTACGTCAGCGCGGTTGATGATGTCCTGCACGGTCACCTTGTCGTAGCCCTTCTCCACCATCAGCGTATTGAGCGCCTCATTGAGCCTCTGTTTCGTCTTGCGAACCCGCCGGTCCGTCTCGGGCTGTTCTGCCATCGCTGCTCCTAGATCGGCACATTTCCCGGGTTCTGTGCCGTACCGAACGATCTCCCAGAATTGACTCTTGAACCCACCCGCGTCTCGATCATACGCTGTTACAGAACACCGTGTTCAGTAACGTATCAAGTGTATGGAATAGCACTCCCTCGTGCAAACCAGGACACAGAAAAGACGCAGAGGTGCGGTGGTGAAGATCAACAGCACGACCACGTTGGATCCCGATCAGGTTGCATTTTCCTCGGACTCCATCACGTTCACCGGTGTCACGAAAAGCTACGTGACCGAAGGCGACCCCTTCCTCGCGATCGACAACATCGATCTCGCGATCCGCCCAGGTGAGTTTCTCGCGATCGTCGGCAAGTCCGGCAGCGGCAAGTCGACCCTCATGAATCTCATCGCGGGCATCGACCGCGCCACCTCGGGGTCAGTCCACGTTGGAGGCCAGCCACTCACCGCACTCAGCGAGGACCAGATGGCCTCCTGGCGAGGGCGAAACGTCGGCGTCGTCTTCCAGTTCCACCAGCTCATGCCCACGCTCACCGTGCTGGAGAACGTCATGCTCCCCATGGACTTCTGCAACACCTATCGCGCCAAAGAGCGATCGCAGAAGGCCACCGCACTACTGGCGTCCGTAGGTATCGCCGACCAAGCCCATAAGTTTCCCGCAGCCCTCTCGGGAGGCCAGCGCGCACGAGTAGCCATAGCCCGGGCCCTGGCCAACGACCCGCCGCTCGTGATCGCAGACGAACCCACGGGTAACCTCGACTCACGTACCGCCGATGCCATGATCGACTTGCTGAGGCAACTCGCCACCGACGGCAAAACGATCGTCATGGTGACCCATGAGCGCGACATCGCCTCGCGGGTCGATCGGGTGATCACGTTGGTTGACGGCCGGATCGCAGAACATCAGGAAACCTCCGATGTTTAAGCCTCGCTGGCGCAAGATATTTCGAGACCTCTGGCGCTCCAAGACGCGAAGCGCGCTCATCGTCGCGGTCATCACCGTCGGTGTCTTCTCCGTCGCTTCAATCCTGACGGCATACTCCGTGCTCATCCGCGAGATGGACGCTAGTTATCTAGCCACGAATCCCGCCTCCGCCGTCCTCTACGTCAACGACGCCAGCGACTCCCTCGTCGCTTCGGCCCAGTTGAGGCCTGAGATCGGGACAGCTGAAGCCCGCCGGGAACTCATTGCGCGCCTCGATACCGGCGACGGCGAACGAACCGACATCCGGCTCATCGTTGTTAGGGATTTCTCGTCCATCCGTATCAGTCAGGCCTACCCTGAGTTGGGTAAGTGGCCACCCGCAGCCGACGAGATTGTGATCGAACGCGCAGCGCTCACAGTCACCGGTTTGGAGGTTGGCGGAGCAGCCTTGCTCAGCACGCCCGCTGGCCCGCAGCAAGCCTTCACCGTCGTGGGCACCGCCTACGACCCTGGCCAAACCCCCGCCTGGATCGCTGGCACAGGCCTCGGCTACATCACCGTCGCTGGCCTGCAACGCCTCGGTGAAGAACCAACCCTCAACCAACTACTTATCGCCACCACCGACGCCGTCGTAGGTAAGTCCGCCATCCGCCAAGTCGCCGTTGACCTAGCCGCAGACCTACGGGCGCAGGGAACGCCAGCCCTCAGGGTCGTTGTTCCTGAGCCTGGTGAGCATCCCAACAGTCCCGTCATGAAAACGCTCCTTGGCCTCCTGGGGTCGTTCGGCGTGCTCTCCTTGGTCTTGAGTGCGGTGCTTGTTTCCACGGTCATTTCAGCGTTGATCGCCAGAGAAACCGTCCAGATCGCCGTCATGAAAACCGTCGGTGCGCGTACCCACCAGATCGCCGCCATGTATCTCGGAGGAGTCGTGTTCCTGGGAGCGCTCGCCCTCCTCATCGGCCTTCCGCTGGGAACCGTGGCTGGCAATGCCTACGCCGACTTCATCGCCGGGCGACTCAATTTCGACATCGCCGACTACGCCATCGCACGCTGGGTTCATCCCCTCGCGCTTGCGTCGGCGCTCCTCGTTCCTGCCATCGCTGCCATGATCCCCGTCATCCGAGGCAGTCGCATCACCATCCGAGATGGTCTCGACGATTCCGGCGCCAGCATGAGCGCCGGTGCCAAGCCCATGGGGAGGATCCTCAGCAGGCTGCGATGCATACGCAGGGTTCCCATGCTCGGCATCCGCAACACGTTCCGCAGACACGGGCGCCTCACGCTCACTGTCATCTCGCTCGCGTTCGGTGGAGCGGTGTTCATGGCTGCCCTCAACGTCGGAGAAGGCTGGAACCAAACAGTCGACACCGAGTTCAACTCCCGCGGATACGACCTAGCGTTGCTGGCGAGCCCCTTCGACCCCGACTCCATCGCATCAGTCGTGGTTCCCGAGTCACTACGTAATGCCGACATCGAATTCTGGCGAGCGATGCCCGCGACCCTCCGTGATAGCGCCGGCGAGGATGGGGCGCCCCTGGCCCTCGTCGTCTCGCCTCCCAACTCCCCGATGGCCCGCTACCCGCTCCTCAGCGGCACGTGGCTCCAGGACGATGTCGATGGCGTGGTCATCAACCACACCTTGGCCCGTACGGTGCCCGGCCTGACCGTCGGCAGCAAGATCACCGTGAACGTCGGTGGAAACGACATCTCACTAACCGTCGTCGGTATCGTGCGCCAACTCGCAGACATGGGCGTCGCCTATGTCCCCGCCGAGCGACTCGCGAGCGCTGACCTGGCAGGTTCGTCCGACGTCCTCGTTCGGATCGCCGTGGAGAGCGGGCCCCAAGCTGCCGACCGTGCAGCGCTGACCATGGAAAACGCTCTACTCAGCGCTGGATTCGAAGTCTCTTCGGTCAGGACTACAGCCATGGATCGCAAGGTGTTCGACGACCACTGGCTCCTGATAGTCGGCATGCTGATGGCAATGGCGGCGCTTGTGGCCACGGTCGGTGGCCTGGGGATGGCGTCCGCCATGAGCCTCAACGTCATGGAACGCCGCCGTGAGATCGGAGTCATGCGTGCGGTTGGCGCGACAACATCAACCGTACTCCAGGTGATCCTCACTGAAGGGCTGCTGATTGGCGCCATGAGCTGGATAGTCGCACTGGCCTTTTCGATCCCGCTATCCGCACTAGTGGGCAACACCATCGGAGACATGCTTATCGAGACCCCTCTCGAACTAGCGATCTCCCCCATCGGCGCCGCTGTCTGGCTCGCCATCGTCATCGTTATCTCCGGCGTCTCCAGCGCGATCCCCGCGCTAGAAGCGTCCGAGTTGCCCGTGCATCAAGTGCTGGCATACGAGTAAGCAGGTCTATTTCTTAGTCACTATGTCTTGGGGGAAAGGGAGAAGTCTGATGAGTAAAGGAAGAGTGATGCGGTTCGTGATAACCGGAAGCATGACCATCGGGGCCATAGCAGGCGCCGCCGTTCTCGTCATGCTCGTGCGCTTCATGCACAGTTAGCATGAGGATTCGAAGCATCAAACGATCCTCGTGGGCGATAGGGATAGTCGGCGTCGTCCTAGCGCACGCGGCTATCCCCGCCATCCTGGCCATCTTGGCCGCGATCGCATGGCGATGAATCGGGCCTTGCTGCGGTTCTCGCAGCAAGGCCCCGACTGCGGCCGCTCCAAGCGCAACGCCCGCTAGCTGAGGCCTCGGTGATTGACCGCTATGCGGTTCGAGCCCTGCTCGGCCCCAACGCGCCCTAGTTGGACATTCTCAACTGATTGCGTCACCAACACGCCCACAACCATGCGAGAATCGTTCCAATGACACAGCCCCCCCTTGGAACGACGACCCGCAAGATACAGGGCTCATGGCGTCGGCCAGAGATATTGCTCCCACCCAACACATTCGTGTTTGGCTTCTTCGTCGGCATGATGCTCGCGCTCGTCCCGTTGTACATGTACGCCAACGGGTACGACGTCAGCGCCATCGGCGTCGTCGTCGCCGCTCAAGCGGTGTTCCAGATGGGGCTTCGCCTCGTCGCTGGAGTCGTGGCGGACCGATACGGTGAACAGAGAGTCATCACGGCCGGGTTCGTGGCGATGCTTATCAGCGCTCTGCTCTTCATGGTCTCTTCTGACCTTTGGCTCATGTTCCTAGCCCAGCTATTCACGGGAGCATCCCGCGCCGCCCACATGCCTGCCTCCAAGTCCTACGCTAGCCGCATCCATGAAGGGAACGCCGCCGGGAACATCGGCCGAACCCTCGGCGCCACCACTATGGGTAATATCGCAGGGCCGGTGGTCGCAGGACTCTTGTCGGTAGCCATAGGTTTCTCAGGCGCGTTCGCAGTCGCCGCCGCAGTCGCTGCGGTGGGGCTCACCATATCGTTCTTGCTCCCCGCGTTGCCCCGCAAGCAAGCGCAGACCATGGTTGAAGCCTTTGCTCGGATCCCCGGGATGGTTCGAGCACGGGCCTCCGCACTGCCAGGGCTGATCGCATTCTTCGTGGCTTCCTCCATGTCAGTTATGACCTCGGTCTTCGTGGTCCTCCTACGGGAAAGCGATTCGGGAGAAGCGACGGTCGGACTCATCCTTGGAGCCGTTGCGGTGGGCGCATCTGCCGCCAGTTTTGGCTTCGCGACTGTCCACGAAAAGATAGGTACTCGTGGCGTCTTCGCGCTCCTTTTTGGAGCAGTAGGCACGGGTATGGTAGTCATCGCGCTCGCAGACAACGTGATCCTCCTGCTGATCTTCGGCGGGATGGTAGGCGCAGGCGTCGGGCTAGGTGCAGTCTTGTATGGCCTGCTCGCCGCAATCAACAGCAAACCTCAGGAGCGCGGCGTCGCCATGTCGGTGGCAGGCCTCTACTGGGCTGGTGGGATGCTTGTCGGCCCGCTCACCTATGGGGCGCTCGCCGAAGCCATCGGAACCGCCTATGCCGTCATCACCGCTGGCGTATTCCCCATCGCCCTCGTGCTCCTCACACCCGTCGTCTTCGCCACGCTATCGCCCAAACCCGTGCCTGAGACCTCAGCCGCCTGAAACCGGAGCGAGACTCAAACTGGAGAAGCCGCGCGTTAGCCTAGCTCCTCCGCCCCACCAGCACAGAGAAATGCCCCCCACGTTTGTTGCGCTCGCGTATCGGGTGTGTCGAAGCCCCGAAACCGTGCTTCCGCAACATACCCTCAAACTTCGAATCCGTCCCCACGGACCATATCGCCAGCGCACCACCGGGCCTCAGAGCGCGGTGCGCAGCACCAAGCCCCTCAGTTGTATACAGCCACGCATTGTGTGGCAGTGAGAACGAATCAACGCTGTTGTCCACGTCCAACAAGATAGCGTCGAAGCGCGATTCACTGCCCCGTATGACATCGGCGACATCGCCCTCAAACAGTTCCGTGCGTCGGTCGTCCAGCGGATTCCCCGCCAACGGCCCCAGCGGCCCCCGGTTCCACTCGATCACCTCTGGCATGATCTCCGCCACAACCACCGTCCCTTTGGGCGGCATCAGCGCCAACGTCGCAGCAGCCGTATACCCCATCCCCAGGCCACCCACCAGCACGCAAGCGTCCGCAGGTGGCTTTGGGCACGCCAGAGACATCATGGCGTCCTCGGAACTGTGCGCATAGCTCGTCATCAGGTCGTAGCCGTCGCCGCGTATCACGTAGTTGCCATCGTGGCGCTGCAACTCGAAATGGGTCCCGTCAGGCGAGATCGCGGTCGCCAGTACCTCTAATGGCTTCATCAAACTCCCTCTCTACCAGCAAGCGCTAGCGCTTGCTGGTCAATCGCCTATTCTACCGACGACCACCCACAAGCGCTTCTTCCAGCGTCGGCGCACCCGGACGCCCCGATTCCGACAGCAACACGGCATTCGCGTAGATTTCGTCTGTCATGCCCAAGCCGTGGAGCCCCTGGTACTCGGACAACATCAGTGCGATCGCATAGGCCTCGTCAACCCTACCGAGACGTTGAAGCGCCTGTGACTCGATGAATGATAGAAAGTAGTCCTTCGGATCGGTGCCCGCGGCTAGATCGCGGGAAGACCGCGCCACTTCAAGCGCACGCTCATACTCGCCAGCGACCATCAGTGCCACCGCTAGTCGCTCCGCAGGGGGTCTCAGACCTGGTAGCAGCGCTGCGGCCGTCTCAGCCGTAGTCACAGCTTCCGCAGCGAACGCTGGGTCTTCCCTCGCTCGATCCAACGTGATCTCAGCAGCGATGATCCACGCCCGGTAGTCCAGCGGATTCCGGTCGATCGCCTCGTTGATGAGCCGTAGGGCTTCTTTCAGCTTGGCGAGGCGCTCCCTCGCGTCGTTGTCCGAGTGTGACGCCTCCAGCAGCGCTTGAACCAGCATCGTGCGTGGGGCGGTCGAAGAGGGCGAGCGCTTCACCGAATCCTGCACGCGGTCTCCTGCCGTCTTGTACTGCCCCGCGTCACTGGCCGAGATCGCCTGTCCCGCGAGGAATGTCGCGCTCACGTTGACCAAGACTGCCTGCCACCAGAACACCAACGTCGCCAGGGCAATCACCCCGACCAGCGCCATACGCAAGGGGGGCAGGCTCCCCTGCACCCCTGGCGCGTTCGTGCTCTTGCGTGACCCTTTAGACTTTCCCCGCTGCCCTGCTGTGTCCGACGCGTTTGACGCACCCTCGCTGACCCACTCCACGAGTGGCTGGAGCCACTCACTCGCAGGCATGCGTACCATCGCCAACACCACCCCAGCCATGATCCAGGCCTGGGTCAGATCAGAGACCTGGCTCTTCCCCACCATCTGATCGAGCAATCGTCCTGCAAACACCCCGATCAACCCGAAGAGAACGTAGCCCATCCACGGAGAAACCTCGCCTCGTCTGGCGGCCAAAAGCATCCGTACCAAAGCCCACGCCGTTGCCATCGCCATCGCGGCGTAGGCAAACACCCCCAGCAACCCTAGTTCGATCGCCGTATGCACCACGAAATTGTGTCCGTGCCAGGAGATCGTTGGGCGTTCCGTATCCCCCTGCAAGCTATACGCGTATCGGAACATGTCCGGCCCGTAGCCGATCACCGGACGCAACGGAGCGAGCCCCAGCGAAGGCAATTCAGGGTATTTTGCGGTGTCTACCCAAGGAACCGAGACGAAAGCTCCCGCAGCGACAGACCATATCGTGTAGCGCCCACTCAGCCCTCCATCGGACGTTACCGCAGAGCCGACGCTCGTTAGCCTACCGATCACCCCTCCCGGTTCTTCTACGGAGCCCTCAATCACTCCTGAAACCGGAACGTACCCCATGGCGATTGCGATGGTCACGGCGATCGCCATACTCGCCGCAGGGCGCACCAATGCCTTGCGGCCTAACACGAATGCCATTGCGCTCAAGAACACCGCGAAAGCGACCACCAAGCTCACCATCGGCCCGCGACTTAGAGTGAAGGCCATCGCCGTCGTCTGGAGCGCGATCAGGCCCGCGCCGATCACCACGTGTGCGAGCGTGCCATATCTCTCGCGCCACGCCTGCCATAGCGCGACCGTCAAGGGAATCGTCATCAACAGGTACGTGCCCGCAAAAACTGGATTGCCGAAAGTCAGCGCGACTCGGTTCTGCGGCGCAGCATTGTTCAGGAAGGGGTCGACTCCGAAGTGCTGCTCGATCCCGTACACCCCCAGCACCATCGACGATGCCGTCAGTACCCAGAGCAGCCTCCTGATCTGAACTCCCGTTTTCAGGTGCGTCGCTACTGTTCCGAAGATGACTAGGTAGCTGGCGACACTGAACAACCCGTAGCTATCCCGCCCAGGGTCGACTCCCCAAACGCTCACACTCGTCACTGGCGAAAGCGCCGTCGACACAAGCGTTACCACCACAACAGCCGCAGCCGCCATGGCTATCGGCTCCCCGCGCAGGCGGATCCCCGTGCTTGCGAGTGCTCCACGGATTTGCGCGACGCCCGTGAACCCTGCGGTGGCCCCACCCCGCGATGCCCAGTCAGCAGACAGAAGCACCACCAGCAGCAGCGCGATGGTCCGCAGTACGAAGATCTTCGGGCCCTCGATGAACCCGATCGCCCAACTCTCCGGCACGATAGCGAGCGGCACCAGGGCAGCCGCGCCCAGCCAACATCCCTCTATCGCCTTGTCCAGTTTCGTCATCGTCGCCCGTTACTCGCCAAGTTGCTCGTCGTGATCTGCCCCCTCACCATCGAAGTCGCCTCGCCCATCGCAGCCGACTCACCACGAATATCGATTGTATCTTTCGGCAACCGCGCCAACACCGCAGTGGCCGGTAGTGGTGAGCTGGCATACCAACCATTGCCCCCCCCCAACCGCGGCCGTTGATCGGATCTGCCCGATTCAACGTGAACAACTAGCGTGCACCGCGAGGGAGTCGCGATTTGCGAGGCGTCGGAGTCACGCCCGGGAACTAACGCAGCGACCATTCACAGGTACTATAACGGCACCATTTGGGAATTGTTTGCGATTTTCGTTCTCCGTAAACTCCCCATTACTGTGCAGGCCGTGTTGAAGACTCGGCCCTTTCGAACGGGACGAATTTCTAAGGAGGACACAATGGTGACAAGCTCTCGGTGGACAACGATCACGCCACTGCTGCGCATCGCAGCGGTTTTGGCATTTACAGTCGCAATAGTTACCGGAATATTTGCGCCGACGCCCGTTAGGGCAGCAGCGAACGAAGTAGTCGCGCTCAGCACGACACTTTCTGGAGCGGAGATTTCCAACGCATTCACTGCTGCTGGTAAAACCCTCGTCTCCAAGACGCCCGCCCAATGGGGCGCGATGACAACGGCTGATTTCGCTGCCTACGACGCTGTAGTGCTCAGTGACCCCCACTGCACTGCCGGCACTGGCAACATCACAGCTGCCATCGCTAACGCATCCACCTGGGGTGCAGCGGTTGACGGCAACGTCATCGTCATTGGCACTGACGAGGACTACCACGTCTCCCAGGGTGGGCAAGCGTTGATGAACGGAGCCGCAGCCTTCGTCGTCGCTGACTCCACCAAAACGGGTGCCTACATCTCGTTGAGCTGCTACTACCACGGCACCGCAGCTGGCACATCTGTTGGCATGCTGGACACCGCGTTCGGCGGAACCTGGACGATGACCGGAGTCGGTTGCTACAACAACGCTCACATCGTCGCGACGCACCCAGCCTTCACCGGTGCCAGTGTGACGGACACCACGCTTTCAAACTGGTCCTGCTCGGTTCATGAGGCGTTTGACGCTTGGCCGATCAACTTCGAGGTCCTCGCTGTCGCGAGAGATCTGGGTTCGGCGTACACCGCACCTGACGGTTCCGTAGGCACTCCCTACATCGTCGCCCGCGGCGTCGAGGTCATCAGTGACATCGACCTGACCCCCGCGACCGCGACAAACTTCCTCGGCGAGACCCACACGCTCACAGCAGTCGTGACCACCGACGACCCCACGCCCGGCACGCCGATCATCGGCACCACCGTCACGTTCACCGTGGTGGCTGGCCCCCACGTCGGCACGACCGGCACTGGCGTGACTGACAGCACGGGCACCGCGACCTGGAGCTACGTTGGCTCCAGCCTCGGACTCGACACCATCGAAGCCACCTTCGTGGACGCCCTCGGACGCACCCAGCGCTCGAACCGCGTGTCGAAGAGCTGGATCTTGAGCTTAGCTCCCAGGTGTGACGGGCTCATCGCCACGATCATTGGCACACCAGGCAACGACAACATCATCGGCACTCCTGGTGATGACGTGATCGTCGGTCTCGCTGGCGAAGACAACATCGACGGCAAGGGCGGCAACGACGTCATCTGTGGCAACGAAGACCACGACCAACTCGAAGGTGGCGACGGCAACGACCGCATCTTCGGCGGCGACGGTCCTGACCGCATCTGGGGTCAGGATGGCGACGACTTCATTTTCGGCGGCGACGGCGATGACGTTGTCTACGGCGGCAATGGACGAGATTCCATCGATGGTGGCGCCGGCAACGACCGACTGAAGGGCGACAACGACGACGACCGCATCTTTGGCGGCGCTGGCGACGACACCCTCGATGGCGAAGCTGGCAACGACTTCCTGCAGGACATCGCTCTCGTCGGGAACAACCGATTCTACGGTGGCGACGGAAACGACCTCATGGTAGCCGGCCCCGGCAATGACACCTTCTACGCAGGTGCAGGAGACGACATCATCCGTGCGGGCGCCGGTTCCGACCGGCTCCGTGGTGAGGGCGGAAATGATCTATGCGACGGAGGCGTCGACCTGGACACCGACGTTGCAACTGATTGCGAGATCGAGACAAACACCCCGTAGCCCTGCTCACTCGCAGCAGGTGGTGAACGACCAAACGAGGCCCCGGATCTTTCCGGGGCCTCCGTCGTACCTACTGCACCTCGAAGATCACGAACGCCCGCTGGCCGTTGGGATAATCCACGACACCCAAAACCTCGTACTCAACGCCAGCCGTTATGTGCTCCGGCTTCAGCGCGAACAGCTGCCGACGTGTGCGATCCAGCAGATTCATCCCGCCGCTCACGCACCCATCGCAACCGTCTGGAGCGTAGAACTTCAGGAAGATGTCGGCTGAGTTGAACTCCCAGTCCAACACCAGATCGTCGTACTCGTCCTGCGCCTCCGCGAACGTTCCGACCACCTCACGTGGCCCCGACTGCCACCCCCAGAACCCCGCCGCCACCTCCGGGTACTCCTCGTAGCCCCTCACGTAGCCCCCCAACCCCCACAGCGCAAGCGCAACGACCGCCATCGCGACCACCGCATCGGCGGCCCATCGTTGCCTCCGTAGCCGACCCGTCAAAAGGCTAGCGAGACCCGCCGCGCCATAGGCCGCCGTCATCGCGAGCACCACCGACCCGAAGATCGTCCTGCTGCTGATCGGGCTCGAGTCCGATAGCGCCCCTGGCAGTGGATACATCAGCAGCAGCCCGAGCAGCACCAACGCCGCTCGGTCGTGCCGAACCGCCGCTCGTATGGCCCCGACAATCACCAACACCACCATGAACCCATAAAGCTGACCGTGTCCCGGCAGGTAATGCCGCAATATCGGCCCCTGGTCGCCTTCGCTAACCAGGAATGACAGCGAGAAGTACGAGAAGTACCCGGAGATGACGCGGAGCGGTGCGCCGAGAACCCCGGCGTCGCTCGCGATCACCGACGAATGCTCCAGCCGACCCACGCCGCCGGTGACCAGATTCACCACGAACGGGATTGCGAGCACCCCCACGATGATCCCCATGCGCGCTAGCGAGCGCCTATGGGCGACCAGCCGATCGCGGTACAACAACGCCAACCCCGCCACCGTGAGGGGCACCATCAGCCAAGCGGACCAGTACGTATACAGCGTCACCACGCCAACGATGACCGACGCCGCCAGCATCCGTGGCCTGTTCAGCCCAACCAAGAACAACGTGATCGCGATCGAAAAAAAGAACGGGAACGTGATCAACTCGAACCCAGTTCGACTGTAGTGGATATGCCATGGCGTCACCGCCAGCAGGAACGCCGCACCCAGACCAACGCGCTTTCCGAACAACGTCGACGCCAGCAAGAACACCGCCAGCACCGTTAGCGTGCCGTAGGTAGCCCCCGTCAAGCGCACCGCAGTTTCAGTCAGCCCCAGCGCGCCTATGAACGGCATCGCTGAGTACACGAACACCGGCGGCCGATGTTCCCCGAACGCCGGGAAGAAGATGGGAAGCAGCAGGCCACGCTCATCGCGGCCCGTATGCAGCACCGTATAAGCGTTATAGCCCACCGACGCCTCATCCGCGTAGAAGCCCGGCGGATTCTCCGCCAGATCGGTCATCCGCAGTACGCCAGCGAGTACCACGATCCCAACGAGCAACACTACAGTGGCCAAACGCCCGCGGCCACGCAGCAAGCCCCAGCGCGTCATCATCGACTCGATGCCCACATCAACGCTAGCTACCTCCGTCGCCATTCGTCCATGGCGACATTATGTCGAGTGCGTCACACAAACACACCGACTTCTGAGACTGGCTAGCGACAGTCACACGGCAATCCTCTGCCCTCCAACTAACTCCACCGCGTGATGACTCCCGGCGGGCCCGTGCCTGATCTCGATGTCACGATTGACGCATCCGTCCTGATCGGCTTGGGACTGCGCGTCCTTCTGATCCTAGTGGCCGCCCTGATCTCACGCTTCGTCGTCCGTCGCATGATCAACGCGACTGGTCGGAGCGCGCATCCCCAACGCCCGCCAAGAATCGACCGAGCAGCTCGCGCTCCGGTCGGACACCGTATCGCACTCACACTCCCGGGCAGCCCGCTTCTTCAGTGTTCTTCGGCAACGAACGCGGAGCCAACGACGACTAGGGCCAGTACCGCCTTCGGGCAACCTCGCTCGTGCAAGCTCGTGAAGCTCCCGTGATGGCAACGATATCAAGCTTGCGCCGCAGCTTGATGCCGCCCGAAGCAAGTTCGCGGCTGGTAGGATAAATAGACGTTTTGGTGGCGATTCGCGTCGGGAGTTATTGGAATGAGCAGCGACCCCAAGCAGCAGTTTTCGATGCATTCAACCCATTCGGCGTCTGAAGATGTGGCTGAAGCAAAGATGGAAAAGCTGTATGCACAGTCCCCTATACCTGCCAATGAGGCGCTCGCGAATTTGGGGCTCTTCCAAAACCGACAATCAATCTCGCGTTTCCTCTACATCCACAGCCTGTACGAAAAAATAGTCCCGATCTCAGGCATCATCGTAGAATTCGGCGTGAGATGGGGACAGAACCTCAGTTGGTTCAGCTCGATGAGAGGGATCTACGAACCCTATAACTTATCTCGCAAAGTCGTTGGCTTTGATACGTTTGAAGGATTCACATCCGTTTCACCAGAAGACGGAAGTAAGGCACAGCTAGGCGACTTGGGTGTGACCAGTGGGTACGAGAAATACCTCGATCAGGTATTGCAGTACCACGAGTCAAATTCTCCTTTGAGTCACATGAACAAGTACGAACTCATAAAGGGAGATGCCGGCGACGCATTCGAACGCTACCTGGCCGAACACCCTGAAACCATCGTCGCGCTCGCGTACTTTGATATGGATGTCTACGAGCCGACCAAGCGCTGCCTTGAGCTACTGCAACCGCACCTGACCAAGGGTAGCTGTATTGGTTTCGATGAAATGAACCACCCACTGCTTCCGGGTGAAACAGTAGCGGTCAGAGAAGTATTGGGCCTAGGCAAGTACTCACTGCAAACCTCACCGTTGTCTCCCTCAAGCAGCTACGTGATCGTCGACTGACCCTCCCCCCCCCCGCCACAACCCCCAGACACAAAAAGCCGGAGCGACGAATCCATCGCTCCGGCGGTACGGTCTATTCACTTGTCCACCGGTCAACTCGGCGGCTCCGTTGCTGCTCCCGGGGCTGAACCCGGATGGCGCGCCCTCACTTGAGAGGTTCTTGTATGCGCCTAGGTCGTCTTCGCGGAACTGCGAGCGCCGATGCCACTTTGGGTATCACCCATTCGCTCCTCCTACTAAACCTTACCCAACCCGCTGGCCACTGGTGGAGGGGACCCTGCTCACCCCTCTCCTACCTGCCAACTACAAGATACCGCCGCCCTGTGCAACCCGCGTGATATTGCCAACCCCACTCGTGCAAGCTTGTGAAGCGCCCGTGAACGCGGTGGTGGGCCGATGCCAAGCGTCGCGCCAGCTAGCGAACGGGTGGTATCAGATCACGTGAGGTCTGCTATCAGTTGACGTTGTGGTGTAGATTCCCCTCACGGTCGATAAGACCAACCTGAGGGAGTGCGTATGCTCGCTTACGTTCGTTTCTACATCAAAGCCTGGGACTGGCGACTCTACGTCTACATCCTGCTGTTCCTCGGCCTCCCCAGCGTTTACCAACTCTATCGGGTCTACCTAGTCGGCAATGAAATTCCAGACCCCGGCAGCCTTGCCATCGTGTCGCAATGGCAATTCGTTGGGCTGGTAGTGGAGGTCTTCCAAGAAGCGACGGTCCTCGCGATCTTCTTCTTTCTGGGGAGCCAGATTCGCAGCGGCACGGCTGTCCAACTCGACCGGATCAAGAGCGTGTTCGCTTTCATCTTCGTCGCTTCGCTTGTGTTCTCGGCGGGCATATTCCTTTTTCGGGACGCCTTCATATCGCTGATTGGAACGTCAGATGAGATTCACGAACAGACGAGCAAGTTTCTCGGGATAAGCATATTCAGCGTCCCCTTCACGATGCTCGCCGCAGCGACGGTCGTGCTTCTGGAAGCACTGAATCTCCGGCGTTTGGTTCTGGTGATGGCCATCGCGAATGTGGTCGTACGGTTTGCACTCGACAGCTTCTTTTTCGGTGGCCATCGTTTTTCCCTGGAAGCAGAAGTGCTAGGTGTCGGATGGTCGACCCTGCTCGCGAGCATCGTGCTCTTCGCCATCGGCTTCGTTCTGCTCGTCCGCACGAAACAGATTCCGATAAGCTCCCTGGCGACTAGGCCAAGCTTCGACGATATGCGCGAGTACCTGCGCGTAGGGTTCGGAAGCGGGGCAGACAGCCTCATCCGCAATCTCGCCTACTTCTTCATGATTATCCGGATCGTGAACACCATTGGGTCCACTGAGATCGGCGGGTACTACGTCGCGATTCAGATCCTCTGGAGCTTCATGCTTGTGCCCGTTCTGGCCCTCGCCGACACCGCGAAGGCGCTCGTGGCTAACGCGTCCGGCGACATTCAGCGCATCCGAACGCTGTGGCAGTCGTCGATGCTGATCACCGCTGGCATCGTGATCGTCTGGGTGGTCGCCTTCCCTGGTTTCTCCAGCTTCGCCGGGATTCTCACTGACGATCCCGAGACCATCGGATGGGCGGTGACCGCCTTTGGAATCCTGTTCGCCCCCTACGTCCTGTTCTCCTTCAACACCGTCATGGACAGCGTTTTCTACGGCACAGGCAAGACGAAGTACCTGGCCTACCAAGCCGCGCTTACCAACGGCACCGTCTATGCTGTCGCATTCCTGCTATACGTGACTGATATTTGGGAGCCGACGTTCGAGGGCGTAATGGTCCTCTTTTCCCTCGGGATCATTGTCGACACTATGCTGACGGTGCTCTTCCTGCTCAAGATTCTTTACCTAGATGAACGACCTCATTCGCCTGTCGTGGGCGAGTCTCGCCGCTGATACAAGCCCCGGACGCCAGTGCCTACCCCACTCGGGCAAGCTTGTGAAGCGCGCGTGAAAGGCCTGGCGTTGCCAATGCCCCCACTGGCCTCTAGGCATGGATTTCCTCAGCTTCACCGTTGGCTAATACCCGATTAGGACCAGACGGTACGGGAGCTGAATTCGGGAGTGAGCGAACAGCGCATCTGCGACAGAACGGGTTTTCTCGTAGTCATCGCTGCTCACAGCCTTGCCTCCAGAAGCGTACTTGTACGTTTGGGGAACCGCGAGTATGAGGTGATCCACTTCTACCATCACGCAGGCCTGGATAAGATCTCGATAGACGGCATTGCCCATCCACGCCCGCCCCGCTTCTACCTCAAGGCCGCATCTCCAATCGGTGTGGTATGCGTCCACCTCGTACTGGAGTTCAGGGTTCCCCTCGTCACCGAAGAACACCGGACGCTTGATCTTCTGATCTCGCTGCTTGCCCCCTTCAACGTCGAAACCAAGCTGCATGAGCCCTGGGCGCAAGACGGCCAAGACTTGGTCGCTTGTAAGCCCCTTTGGCAATTCAACGGTGCTTATCTCGTGCGCCTGTTGTTCGAAAACGTTGACCACTGCGGCGACGAAGTCGGGCGGAGGCGCGGTGCGGGGGAACGTACTGAATCGAATATTCGGCATGGTGACAGCATAGGGCAAACCGGACAGGTTTCGCCTGTGTTACGCGCCCTGAGCCGCTGATCTACAACTCGTCCATTTGGCGCGCTAGCCTCGCGGCAAGTACGCAGTAGCGTATGGCCTCACCCGATGTTGGTGTGTTGGTATCCGCATGGATGACTCGGTTGCGCAGCAACTGCAATTCCCTGATGAGCAAGCGAGTTTCGGTGTCAATCAGGCCATGCTCGCGCAGAGCATCCACAGGATTTCGCATCAGGCCTGGGGCGTGTACGCCGCTCCGCTTCGCGGCTCCACGTAATGCAACGTGCAACCTAGACCAGTATTCTCCAATGGCCGCAGCGGGGGCCAAATTCGCTAGTTTTGCGATTTCCTCGTATTCCTGAGGATGCGTTTCCCGCAGCGCGTCCGCTCTGCGGCTTGCGGTTCCTGCGGTTTCTGCCTCGATCACATCGTTTTCAAGTTCTGCCAGCTGCTCAAACTCGAATTCGAACCCCCCTGCGCGTGCTCGCGTCAATTTCTTACCCACCATGTCTAGCAGGCGCCCAACTGGTGATCTGAGCAAGATTACAGCCATGAGCACGACCAAAGGCCAGGCAATCGCAGAGATAACGTTTGATGCGAAGGTTAGGTTGTCGATGCCGAATCCCTAGAGGCGAATTGATGCCACTTGGATAATAGTGCAACGCATCGCAAT